>ERZ839947.463-NODE-463-length-56520-cov-10.213389_pt1 | contig 56520 bp, 54 predicted proteins | sample MGYA00519908_ERZ839947 | MGnify/ENA primary metagenome ERZ839947 (study PRJEB31850, sample SAMEA3708857) | human gut metagenome | biome: human gut; feature: human-associated habitat; material: faeces | place: China | collected 2014 ... | reverse complement strand
CCCCTTTATTTTGCAAGGACTATTTTTCCCTACCGAGAAACATTTTACGCTTAGGGTGGGCAGTGAATTTTTCAGGACAAGTTGGTCTCATCGCTTTGTTTCTTTTCTAACGCTTCGAGGGCTTTTTCCCTGCGTCGTTTCCGGAAGTAAACAGATCCTAACCCACCTAAGACCCCAATCAGGACAATCCATCCTGCCGCTTTCATGGGATTTAGATAGGTCACGGAGGCATCAAGATCGGAATCTTCACCCAAGGGCAGACGCCACATAAGGACCCTGCCGTCCTCACTGACGCTCGTTGCGTTGGCACTGTCGACACGGGTCGGCAGCTTCAGGATGAAGCGCAGGTCAAACTGACTCATGATGCTGCGCAGGATTCCCGCCGTACGGGGGTCTTTCATCGCCTCACGGGGGCTGAGCTGGACGGTTCTGTGAACGCTCACTGTATCAAAAAGAAATCCCCCATGATAGGTCACAACAGGCGCATGCCGTTCTGCTGGAAGGGCAGGGCGCAGGCCCTTATCCTCGGGCCCCGATTCAGCAGCCCCGTTATTTTTCACGGCATACTGAGCCGCATGGGACCACGTTTCAAAGTCATAGGTCCGCAGCAGCTTGGATTCCTTGATGTCCGAAAGCTGATTGTAGTGACGATGGGCGACAAACCCCTTATATTCACCTTCATCGACTTTTTGGACTGTATAACCATCTTTTTTGAAGTCCTCTTCAAAGGTCTCCGCCGTTGGCTGAAGGATGGGAAGCGTGACGAGCTTGGCCGTAAGATCCGCCGCTCCTAAGCGGGAAAGTTCTACCGTAATCTCTCCACGGGCACATCCTGTCAGGAGAAGGGACGCGGCGAGCGCCATGAGGACAAGGAACCGTTTCATCACAGGGCCCTCCCGGCAAACTTGTTTTTCGACAGGATGGCCACGGTCTCATCGCGCAGGACATTCTTGCGAACCTTGCCCAAAGCTGTTTTGGGAAGGGACTCAACAAGAAAATACTCCCGCGGCACCTTATAAGGGGCAATGCGGCCAATTAGGTACTGGCGCAGGGCCTTCTTATCAATGGTCTCTCCTTCCCGCGAAACCACATAAAGACAGATGGACTGACCCCGCAGGGCATCAGGGATGCCAATGACGGAACACTCCTCCACGCCAGGATAGGCACTTACAACCTCTTCAATTTCCCGCGGGTACACATTTTCACCGCTTGAAATAATCATATCTTTGACGCGATCGACAAGGAAGATAAAACCATCTTCATCCATGTACCCTACGTCACCGGTATGAAGCCAGCCATCCTTTTCAATGGCCTTAGCCGTCGCTTCCGGTAGATTGAGATAGCCAAGCATGACATTGGGACCCTTAACAAGAAGTTCCCCCCGTTCAAAATGAGGGATTTCCTCCCCATGGGCATTGATGATCTTTGCCTCAACATGGGCAATGGTCGGGCCAATAGAACCGGCCTTGACCTTATGGGGCAGGTTGACGGAGACAACCGGGGAGGCTTCAGAAAGGCCATATCCCTCAAGGACGGGACGGCCGAACTTAAGGGCAAAACTGCGGGCGAGGTCGAGCCCCAAAGGAGCCCCGCCGCTGATGAAATAACGGACAGAATCGACAGAATCAAGATCACGGCTCTCATGAAGAAGACGGTACACGGCTGGCACGCCAGTAAACATCGTTACACCGTACTGCTTTACAAGCCGCATGGCCGCCTTGAACTGGTAGACTGCCTGGATGACGATCCGTCCGCCGCGAAGCAGGGGACCGGCCACGCATACAGTCCAGGCAAAACAGTGATACATAGGAAGGACGCACAAGGCCGTATCATCTGCTGTCAAAGGAATCGATTCCATAAAATCACGGGCATTGGCGTAAAGGTTCCCGTGGCTGAGCATGGCCCCTTTAGGTTTGCCCGTCGTTCCCGATGTATAGATGATGGTCGACGGATCGTGTTCCGTAAGGGATACGGGCACAAATTCCCGGTCGGGCGCATGAAGCAGCTCATCAAAGGTAAGCTGCTTCAAAGGCGGGGCAGAAAGCTCCTGCAGCGGTTCCTCAAGAGGCAGCTTTTCCTTTACGACAAGAAGCTTCATTGCTGTATCCTTGACGATATAGGCAATCTCCCTCGGCACCAGCTGAAAATTAATGGGAACGATGACGCCGCCAGCCTTGATGACAGCAAAATAGGTGACAACGAATTCCAGGCAGTTCTTGCTGACAAGGCCGACACGGTCCCCCTTTTTTACACCCAGGGCTTCAAAATAAGCGGCCCAGCGCTCCACCAGGTCCTGAAACTCACCATAGGTAACGCTGCGATCCTGGTCAATGATGGCTTCCCGCTCCTTGGGATGATGGGCAAAAATATCGTGGAACAACATGGTTCTCCCTCCTTATGGCATAAAGGCAGGCCCCTATCTCCATGCCTTGCGGAAACAGGGGGGAATGCTCCCCCCTCCCTTGCCTAAACACCTAAAAATGAATACAATGATAACGAATGGATTTTAAAAATATTGCAGAAAGAAGTGGATCATTATGACAGAATTTCGGATTGGTGCCGCTGCTGAAGCAACGGTCATGGTCATGCACACAAACACAGCAAAAGCCATGAAGAGCGGCAGTCTCGATGTCTTTGCTACACCGGCCCTGGTTGCCCTTATGGAACAGGCTGCCTGCAACTTGGTGGAACCCCTTCTCGATGAGGATACGACAAGTGTCGGCATCAGTCTCAACATCTCCCATGACGCGGCAACCGCTGTTGGCCGCAGGGTAACAGCCAAGGCCGTTCTTGTCGGTGTCGACGGGCGCAAGCTTTCCTTTAAGCTCACGGCTTCCGACGAACACGGCATCATTGGACAAGGATCCCATGAACGCTTCCTGGTCAAAAAGGAAAAATTCATGAATAAGCTCAAGACAAGATACGACAGCTGATCAAAGGTTCCGCGTCAGGGTCTCCATGACCATGAGATTGCTGAGGACCCCGACCCCACCAGGAACAGGCGTATAAGCAGCCGCCTTCTTGAGCTTTGCCCCTTCAGAAATATCGCCCACCATTTTCCCATCAAGGGAAGAGAGCCCAATATCGACAAGGACGCAGTTTTCACGAACCATATCTTCGGTGATAAAGTTTGGTTTGCCAACGGCGCTCAAAATCACATCTGCCTGACTGAGAATGTTAGGCAGATTTTTCGTTTTGGAACGGCATACGGTGACTGTCGCATGGCGATCGACGAGCATGAGCGTGAGCGGACGGCCAACCACATCACCGTACCCCACCATGACGACCCGTTTGCCCACAAGGGGGATATGATAATAGTCAAGCAGGGCAATACAGGCCCGCGGCGTACAGGGGCCCCAAGGACTGATGCCCAGATAAAATTCTCCACTGTTCAGGGGATGGAGGCAGTCCATATCCTTTTTGGGATCAAGGCAGCTCATGAGAGCCATCTGCTTGATTTGAGGCGGTACCGGCATAAGGGGCAGGATTCCCGTCACAGCCGGATCATCGCTGAGGGCCCGAAGGGCGGCCTCAGCCTCCTGTTGAGTCACGCTCTCGGGCAATTCCACATCCCGCGTCCTAACGCCCAGGCTTTCAGCGCATTTCAAGAGACTCCGCTTATAGACATGGGCCGGTGCATTGTTTCCTATGATAAAAGTGGCCAAGGTTGCTTCGCATTCGGAAAACCGGGAGACCAGTTTTTCTCGAATCGCGTCAGCCACGGGCTTACCTTTAAGGACAAGCTGTCGTTTCACGTTGATTCATCCTTTCTTCGGGAATGAGGAGAGCAGCCCTCTCCCCATAAAAAAGACTGCAACAGTTTCCTCTAAGAAGACTGTTGCAGTCTGATAAGAATCCACCTGATTTTATTCTACTACAAGGAGCCCCACTGTGACAACGCTTTACCGGAACCAAACCGTTACAGCATCCCCTTCATGGAGAGTTGTCCCCGGCGGCGGGGATTGCTTGAAGCTGGTTCCGCTGCCAATGGGCAGGAGCTTGAGGCCGCCCTTTTGAAGGATCTCCATCGTCTCCCGCAGGGACCAGCCGGCAAGGTTGGGCAGGCGAACTGCCTTTTCCCCGCTGGGAACAAGACTGGGCAGGGCCCCTTCCTTTCCGTCATCCTTTTCTGCAAGTGAATCCATGGTCTTAAGATTGGCCTTATTGCTCGGCTGGACACCTTGAGCCACAAGAATCTGCTGCAGCGTATCACGGAAAATCGGTGCTGAGACCTGGGCCCCATAATAGGCACCTTTTGGAGAGTCGATCATGATGATCATGGCATAGCGAGGATTGTCACTGGGAACAAAGCCCACAAAGGAAGCAATATAGACACCGGGGATATACCCTCCTTTGGGAGAAAGCTTTTCTGCGGTTCCCGTCTTGCCTGCAATCTTGTAGCCTTTGATCTGGGCCGATTTGCCGCCCCCTTCAGAAACAACCTTTTCCATCATGGCCCGCATCTGGGAGGCCACTTCCGGCGTAATGACCTGACGGTCTACTTGGGTCTTGTTTTCCTTGATGACCTTGCCATCAGGGCTGGTCACTTTCTTTACGACATAAGGGCGGACGAGGTTTCCACCGTTTGCAATGGCGCAGATGGCCCGTAGCATCTGAAGCGGTGTGACAGCAATCCCCTGACCGATTCCCATGGTAGCGACATCAGAGGGAACCATGTCCTTTGGATTATAAAGGATTCCCACTTCTTCGCCCGGTACATCCGTTCCCGTAGCCTCACCAAAGCCAAAGCGCTTGGCATACTCGGTTTCCTTTTCTCCGCCGAGCTTGAGTCCCAGGGAAGCCATGCCCGTATTGACAGAAAACTTGATGATATCCTCGAACTTGATATTGCCCAATCCACGGCCGTCCCAGTTACGGATGCGCCGTCCGCCGACATCGATGGATCCTTCATCATGAAAGGGTGTCTCCGGCGTAATGATTTTTTCCATAAGGCCGGCGGAACCCATAATGGGTTTAAAGACGGACCCAGGCTCATAAATGATTCCTACGCCGCGGTTCATATAGGCCTCACTGGACGCGTCGTCAAAGTGATTGGGATCGAAAGTCGGCCGGCTTGCCATTCCCAAGATTTCTCCCGTATTGGGATCCATAAGGATTGCCGCGGCGCTTGCCGCCTTTGTCTTTTTGATGGCTTCGTCAAGTCCGCGCTCCAAGATGAACTGCATGCGTGCGTCAATGGTCAGCTGTACGGTATTCTTTCGCTGGATCTGGACCTCATTCAGGCCGGACGGTCCAATGAGGTTGCCCTTGGCATCCGTGTAATTGGTCTGCTTTTCCTTGACGCCGCGCAGATACGTATCCATGGAAGCTTCCACGCCTTCAAGCCCTTTATCATCGATTCCGACAAATCCGATGACTTGAGCGGCAAGGTTATCCTTGGGATAATACCGCTTGCTTTCCTCCTTGAAGTGAAATCCAGGGATTTTTTCTTCATCCAGTACCTCAGAAACTTCCTGGGCAACGCGGGGATCCAAGGTTCGTTTCACCCATAAGAACATTTTCTGCTTATCAGTAAAAAGTTCCATGAGCTCTGAAGCAGGCATCTGCAGAATGGGGGAAAGACGATTAGCAGCCACCTGCCGCACATCCCGAACCGGCATCTTGCCCTTTGGCCAGCGGTCAGGATCGTCAACCAGTTCCTGGGGATTGACGTAAAGTGACCGAGAAGCCACACTCACGGCCAGTTCTTCACCATTACGGTCTACAATGCTCCCGCGGGGCACAATTTCAAGGTTTTCTCCACTGATCTGATTCAGGGCCCAGTGGGCAAGAAAATCCTTTTGGACAAACTGCAGGTTCACAAGCTGCAGGATAATGGCACCGACAAACAAGACCATGGCAAGGCTCAAGATGCGGCTGCGTTCCTGTCCCTGCTTCAAGGTCCCGCGATCCCTTTCCAATGTTAGGATCCGGCGGCTGCGTTCATGCGCGGCAGACGCTGAAAAAGCACGGTCAGTTTCCGAGGGCTGCCTTCTTCGTCCCGAAGGACGGTTCCACTGAGGGAAGGAAGGACCCTCAGGCGCCTTTTTCTGCTTCTTTTTGCGGAAAAAATTGAAAAATGGGTGCTTCATTTTTTCCACCTGTCTTTCTGATAGCGCGGCGTTCCCACAAAGGGAGGCCGATGCGAATGACGGAGGGGAAAGGTCGGCGGGGCTTCCTTTTCTTCCCGGCGCACTTCGTCATGATAGACAGAGAAAACAAGCCCCATAGCAAGGAGTGTCGTGACAAGACTCGTTCCCCCATAACTGATAAAGGACAGCGGCACCCCAATGACTGGCAGGATCCCACAGACCATGGCCATATTGGCAAAGGCCTGTCCAACGACAAGGAAATTGACGCCCATAACAAGGAGAAATCCTTGATGGTCGTGCGTCCGGCGCGCTACCGTATAGATTACATAACCAAGCATGAGAAAAAGGACAATGAGGACGAACGCCCCTAAAAAACCGTGTTCCTGACAAAATACGGAAAAAGCAAAATCCGTGTGGGCTTCAGGAAGATAAAAATATTTTCCCAGTCCCTGGCCAGGCCCAAGACCGCCAAGTCCACCGCTGCCAATAGCGACTTTGGACTGGACCATTTGGTACCCGAGACCTTGGGGGTCACGAAAAGGATCGAGCCAGACATAAATGCGGTTCAGCCGGTAGGGAGCTATAACGACGCCGACAACGGCGCCCACTGCACCGATAAGGATCGTCCCAATGACCATGAGGGTTGGCAGCCCAGCAAGAACATAGAGGAAAAAGGCAATGGCAATCAAAATGGCACTGGTTCCCATATCAGGCTGCTTGAAAACAAGGAGGCCAATGATGGCTACAGCAAAGGAAAAACGATTCACAAGAGAAGGTTTTTTCCCTTGTTCCATGACCTTTCCGAGGTAAGCGGCACCTAAAAGGATGATGGCAAGCTTAGCCAATTCCGAAGGCTGGAAACTGACGGGACCAAGGGACAGCCAGCGCTGGGCCCCCTTAGCCGTATGACCGGCCAAATCAACGGCGACGAGCAAAACGATATTGATAAAGGCAATCACCATTTCCGCCCGCCGTCCCAGGAGTCGATGATAGTCCATTTTCCAGCCCAACCATCCCATTAAAAACAGGCCGATGACCCCAAAGAGAAGATATCTTGCGATATAGCCGCTGAAATACCCTTTTCCATAGCCCATCATAGCAAAGCTGGCACTATAGACATTGAGGGCGCCGGCTATCATCAAGGCCATGATGAGGATCACCATCGCGATCTTGGGATTTTTGAAGATGCATTTCTCCTTCATCATCCAATTCCTTTCCCACTAAAAAACAACTTCGCAGAAATTGATATTCTTTCCCAAGGCACTGAAGCGCTGTTCATACTCTGTCTGTGCTTCGTTAAGGATCTCCGTATGGTGGAGGTCCCTGCTTACGGTGAGAAGGGGAAGGCCAAATTCCTTGAATTCTTCCAAGGAAAACTCAAAAAGCGCATCGTTATCGGTCTTGAACCGCAGATGCCCAGCAGGTTTGAGGATGGTCTTATAAAGAGCAAGGAAACTGCGGTAAGTAAGGCGCCGTTTTGCATGACGGGCCTTGGGCCAGGGATCGCTGAAGTTAAGGTAGAGCCCCTCTACTTCCCCTTTTTCGAACCAGTCAAGCAGATGGGCTGCGTCAGCCCGCAGGATACGGGCATTATCAAGTTCCAGGTCCCGCAGTTTTTTCACGGCATAGTAACAGACATCCCGCTGGGTTTCAATGCCAAGGTAGGCATTTTCCGGATGAAGTTGGGCCATTTGACTGATAAACTGCCCCTTTCCACAGCCAATTTCAAGGAAAAGGGGTTTATCGCCCAGAAGGACACGCCATTTCCCCTTGTATGCCTCGAGACCGTCCTCGAGCAGTTCTTTTCCTTTATAGTCTTCCAGGGCCTGGGATATCCAGGGCTTTTTTCGTAAACGCATGGGTTTGGGCTCCTCCTTAGGGTGATCTTATCCTGGCTTTTTGCAGCCATTTACAAGGCATTCACAAAAAGCACGAAAAGATGCGTTTTGTTGATCGCAAAGCGCACCTTTCCCGGGACAGATGCGTCCCTATACTGTCCTTGATTTATTTTTTGGGACCTAGGTCGTATTTTTTCAAGTAGCGGTAAAGTGTCACGCGGCTGACCCCAAGCATAATGGCCAGTTTGCTGATGTTGCCGCCGGCCTGTTTCCAGCTTGCGACAAAGGCATCCTTATCATGCTTCCAGGATTTTTCAATGCGGTGTTCCCCAGGCAGCTTGATATGGCTGGCGTCGATGACACTGCCTGCCGTATGGAAGAAGGCCTGTTCAATGACCCCTTGGAGCTGCTTGATGTTGCCCGGCCAGTGGCAGCTATTGAGGAGTTCCATGGCCTCGTGGGAAAGCGTCTTGGTAGGCATGCTGTGACGAGCCGCCATTTCTGTTAGGATATGGTTGGCAATGACTTCCACATCTTCCACCCGTTCCCTCAGGGGCGGTACCCGGACGACGGTGCCAATGACCAGCTCGTAGAGACTCTTGGAAAAGAGTCCTTTATCGGTCAGACGTTTCAAGTTCGAATCGCAGGCCGCAATGATGCGGACATTGAATTTCCGGCGAACGCCTGTCTCCTTATTGAGAACACCGTTTTTCAAGGCATCGGCCAAGACATCTCCCAGCTTAGTCGGGAACTTTTCCACTTCATCAAGGAAGAGCGTTCCTCCATTGGCCAATTCCAAACTGCCGGCTGCCAGATGGCCCGTACCATCGGTCTTACCAAAAAATTCCTCTTCCAGTTCCTCTTCCGGTCCCTCGTGACCGCGCACCGTAATGAGCGGAGCCGCAGCGCGGGGACTTGCCTGATGGATGCCGTGGGCAAGGCGCTGCTTGCCCGTACCTGGTTCGCCTTGGAGGAGGATATTATTATCCCCGCGAGCGACACGGGCAGCCTTATGCTGCAAGGCTTGGAACTCGCTGGAATTGCCGACCATGCTGTAAAGGCTGTAGCGGGAGCTGTAACCCGTGGCGTGGGCAATGGTGGTCTTTAGATCCTCGATGGACATGGTGATGACAACGACACTGTCGACACGGCCGCCGTTATAGACGGGCAAGACGCTCGTCACATCTTCATAGGTGCGGTCCTGGGTAATCCACGTGATTTCCTTACGGATCGTCTTCTTGCCATCAAAACCTTTTTGTACAGGAATATGTTCATAGTTCAGGAAGACATCTTCCATGCGGGCCCCTTCATCCATACGCAGACGGGCCCGGTCATTGGCATAGCGCAGGGAGCCATCCCGATTGACCCAGAAAATGGCTGCAGGGATGTCTTCGGAGATGATGTTGCAGACCTTCCAATATTCAATCATCCTGAGGTAGTTTTCGACAGAATACTTCATGGTCATGAGCAGGCTGAGCAGGATGTCATAAGGCAGATCATTCTGGTCCAGGCTGAACATGGACAAAAAGTACCGGTTCTGTCCATCCACACTGATTGGCGCAGAGCAGGCATCACCGGAATGGCATTCGCGGACCCACATTTCCGGTCCGAACATCAGGAAGGGAACATTGTGGCTGCGGGCCACGGAAAGGCTCGACGTACCGCAGTCCTCTTCGAGGACGCGCATACCCTGGATATCATCAATGCTCCGCTGGAAAAACGGCAGGGCATAGTTCTTGAGGACATAGCCCTTTTCATCAACGATGATCATGGACAGATTATGGGAGTTGAAATACTGCTTATTCTGTTCAAAAAGTCCATCCACATAGGTCAGGACATCTTTGTGCAGCTCCAGCTGCCGGGCTAATTCATTTGCCGAAAGGCGCACACCATTTGCCGGCATCGTCTCATGGTTCTGTTTGCGGGCATCGCAGCGGCGCCACGATTCAGCGACCCACGGATGGACGTTGGGGTCAATGATGCCTTCTTCAATGAACTTATTATAATAACTCGTCAATTTTTCCTTATTGCGTCGTTCCCTAATCATGAACTTCCTCCCTCAACTTGTTAACGATAAGACCGATTCCCAGAAACAAGGACCCGTTTGGCACCATAGTAACGGGACCGCCAATATGGCTCGGAAAGGCTGCACAGACGGACCCCTTTCGACGAGGTTGCGCTCCAGAAGAGCCCATTGCCTGCATAGATCCCTACGTGGGAAGCCCCCGGTTCGTAAGTCGTAAAGAACACCAGGTCGCCGGGCTTTAGCTGCCGCATGGTCACGAAAAGTCCTTTTTCATACTGAAGGTCCGCCGTCCTCGGCAAGGCAGCCTTATGCTTTTTGAAGACATACTGAACAAACCCTGAACAGTCAAAGGCGCGCGGCGTGGTTCCTCCGAAACTGTAAGGAACGCCCTTATATTTGGAAGCAGTCTTTACCACATCCTTGCCCTTGACGCCATGGATTCCCTCTTTTTCAAAAGCAGCTTCATTGATGCGGAAATAGGTCTTGTCATCCACCTTTCCCGTAACAGGCAGCTTATGGGTCTTTTGGAAGACCCGCACCTGTTTTTCCAGGTCCCGGGAATATTTCCCCGTCAGCGGTGTCTTAAGGCCAAGGGTGTTCAGCTTGATTTGGACGGTCTTGACCTTCCATCCCTTATCCCCGATTTTGAGGGGGGCATTCTTCTTTGCAGCAAAGCCCAGCGACATCGGCAGGGCAATCATAGCAACGAGGAATGCAGCTAACAGTCTTCGCATTTTCATTTATAGACGCCTCTTTCCTAAAAGCTAGCTGAAAGGGGAACCTCTCCCCTATGGTAAAAAGGCCAACTGCCTCTTGAAATCTCCTTAATACTCCATATTAGTATAAACTTCCCAATCCGTCAATTTCGAAAGCTTTCCGATGGAAACATCAAGTTCCTGGATCAAGCGGTCCCGGTCTTTGGGAAGCGTGCCCTTGAGGGGGACATAATTGGAAATATGGTTGCTCCTAAATAGACAGTGACGGTCCGGCGGCAGCTCAATATGGCTGAGGAACGTCCTCACCTCTTCAGCCAAGCCACAAGGCGACAGCAGCTCAAACTTGCCTTCTTCAAACTCCCTTAACATCTGCGTTCCTTTATATAGGCGCAGGGTCAGGACGCTCAGCATGTCGGGCTGGATCTGGGATACTGCATATGCGGTCTTAAGGGCATGACGCGCAGATCCTGCCGCACCGCCGAGACCAGCGATGACCATCATGGACAGCTTCATACCGCTTCGTACGACTTTCTGTCCGGCCGCGATGGATTCTTCGGCGGTTACCCCCTTTTGAATCTGCTTCAGGAGCTGCGAGTCCCCTGTTTCAAGGCCAAAATAAAGCATCTTGAGCCCGGCCTTTCGGAGACGCAGCAGCTCTTCATCGCTCTTGCGGAGGATATCCTTTGGCCCCGCGTAGCTTGTGACGCGCTGGAGATTGGGAAACGTCGCATAAAGGCGGGCCAAAAGAGCAAGGAGCTTTTCCGTCGGAAGGACAAGGGCATCCCCATCAGCAAGGAAGATGCGCCGCACCTGCTCACCGGCATAGTGGGCGGCCATGGCAATCTGTCGCTCCACAGCCTCGTCCATATAGACCGAGAAGGGAACATCCTTATACATGGCACAGAACGTGCAGCGATTGTGGGCACAGCCCCGGGTGACACGAAGGATGAAACTGTTTGCTTCACTAGGGGGCCGGAAAACCGGCGTCTCATAATCATCAAAGTACAGTCCAAACATGAAGATTTCCTTTCTCACACAAAAAGTCTTCCAATAAATATAGTCAGTATATTCAAAGCATTATCGCAATTCTTACAGTTGTACAAGTCCACCTGTATCGTGTTCATTATTATAAACTATTTTACACTTTTTTACATTACGTTTTGTAAACTTTTTGAGAAAAATTTTCCGTCATAAGGGATATCTTATCCACAGGAGACTTCCTCCTTCTACTTGTAATTTACTTCTTAACCATATATAATTTTGTTTTGAAGTTGAACATGAAAGGTTAGAGGTGAACTACATGTCTACACAAGAAGCAACTTTTATGGGTGGTGTCCATGTACCTCCCAGCAAGTCCTTGACTGACAAAGTGGCCATCGAAAGATGTCCCGCACCTGACATGGTCTACATTCCTCTCTCCCAGCATATCGGCGCACCGGCCAAGCCGGTCGTCAAAGCAGGAGATAAGGTAACCCTAGGTCAGGTCATCGGTGAGGCAGGCGGTTTCGTCAGCACCAACATCCATGCCAGCGTCAGCGGCACGGTCCTGCGCATTGAAAATCGCTACATGCCCCAAGGGACGATTTCTCAGTGCGTCGTCATCAAGAACGACAAACTCGATACGCCCTGCGAAACCATCAAGGAACGCAGCGACGAGGAAATCACGCCGGATGTCATCCGCACGGCCTTGCGGGAAGGCGGTTCTGCCGGTCTTGGCGGGGCAACGTTCCCGACAGCTGTCAAGTACGCGCCGCCGAAAGAAGGGGCCCGTCCCATCGACACGATCCTGTTAAACGGCATCGAATGCGAACCCTTCATTACGGGTGACCATCGCATCATGCTCGAATGGGCTGATGAAATGATCCAAGGCCTGAAATATTTCATGATGGCCTCCGGTGCCCAAAAAGGCATTATCGGTATCGAAGACAATAAACCCGATGCCATCGCTCTTGTTAAGGAAAAAGTCGCTTCCGAACCGAACATCGAAGTCTGCGTCTGTGCAGAAAAGTATCCGGAAGGTTCCGAAAAACACCTGATCTACGCAGCTACTGGCCGTACGGTTCCTGACCGCGGACTGCCTGCCGATGTAGGCGTCATCGTCGATAATGTTGGTACTGCAGTTGCCTGCTACCGCATGGTGAAAAAGAACATCCCTCTTTATGAACGTGTCACGACCATCAGCGGTGACGGCGTCAATAAACCGGGCAACTACATCTGCCGCTTGGGCACGCTCTACAGCGATGCTGTAGAACTGGCTGCCGGCGGTCTCAAAGGCACTCCGGGCAAACTCATTTCCGGCGGGATGATGATGGGCTTTTCCACGCCAAGCCTCGATTACCCCATTGCTAAATGGTCCGGTGCAGTCCTTATCTTCAATTCCGAATCTCCTTTTGCTCAATATGTCGAACCCAGCCCCTGCGTCCATTGCGCTCGCTGCGTCGACGCCTGCCCCATGAAACTGGAACCGACGGAAATCGTTCAAGCTGTCAAGCGCCAGAACTGGGAAGAAGCAGAACGGTTCTCCTGCCATGCCTGCGTCGAATGCGGGTCCTGCGCCTTTGTCTGCCCTGCCCATATTCCTCTGGTCCAGTACATCCGCATGGGCAAACAGTTCATCAGGGGAAAAGGCCATGGCGGCCACAACCCGTTCTATAAACTGGATAAATAATTACGCGAAAGGACTGGATATTGATTATGGAACCTATTAAAGAGCCTACGCCATTGGTTCTTGTCACCTCCTCCCCGCATATGCACTGCGGGCTGACCATCGGCAAGTCCATGAGAGAAGTCATGTTGGCCCTTGTACCGGCTATCATTGCTTCTGTTTATTACTTCCGCATGAGCGCCGCCATTGTCATGGTGACTTGTGTTGTTTCTGCCATTGTCTTTGAAACCATCTGCAATAAAGTCATGCACAAGCCCAACACCGTACAGGACGGCAGTGCAGCCCTGACGGGCCTGCTCCTTGCAATGTGCCTGCCGGCCTCCATGCCGCCCCTGTTTGCGGCCATGGGCAGCATGTTCGCCATTGTTGTCGGCAAGGCTGTCTTCGGCGGCCTGGGCTGCAACATCTTCAACCCGGCCCACATCGGCCGTGCTATCCTGCTGGCTTCCTTCCCGCAGCAGATGACAAACTGGGTCCTTCCGGCTACGGCAGCTGCTTCCGACGCAGTCAGCACAGCCACCCCGCTTGCTGTCATGCGCGCCACGGAAAAAATCTGGCAGGCCGGCGGTGCAGCCAGTGCAGTCAAGCTTCCTGACCTCATGAACCTTTTCTGGGGCAATGTCGGCGGATCCCTTGGTGAAACCTGTGTACCGGCCCTCGTGCTTGGCGGTCTTTACCTCATCTACAAGAAACTCATTGATTGGCGTATCCCTGTCTTCTATCTCGTCACAGTTGCCATCCTGACGGGTGTGTACGGTGCCGTTATGGGCTACCCCAGCACCTTCCCCCTGTATCATCTGTTTGCCGGCGGTCTCATGATTGGCGCCTTCTTCATGGCAACTGACTGGGTCACGAGCCCGATTACCAAAAAAGGCAAGATCATCTATGCCATTGGCCTAGGCGTCCTGACCTCCCTGATCCGTCTGCGTGGCAGCTACACCGAAGGCGTCTGCTACTCCATCCTGATGATGAACATGGTTACCCCGATGATTGACCGGTTCGTCCGGAACGTATCCTTCGGAGGAGGTCTCAAAAAATGAGTAATTTCTTCGTAAAACTGACATCCACCCTTCTCATCACCTGCGCTGCCAGTGTTGCCCTCGTTGCTGGCGCCCATGAAGGGACCAAGGAAATCATTGCCAAAAAACACGAAGCTGATACGAAAGCAGCTTACAAGCAGGTCCTCCCTGACCTGGGTGACCTCCAAAAGGAAAAGGCCCCGGGAGACCTCATCAGCGACATTCAAAAATCCAGTAAAGGCGGCAAAGCCAACGGTTATATCTACACTGTCGATCCCAGCGGGTACGGCGGCAAGATCAAACTCATGGTCGGCATCGATGCCGAGAAAGGGACCATTACAGGCATCAAGGTCCTGAGCCATGCAGAAACCCCGGGTCTGGGTGCCCGCAGCACCGAACCGGAATGGCAGGCTCAGTTCAAAGGCAAATCCCTGAAAAATGACCTTGTTGTTACCAAACAAGATCCCACGAAGGACAATGACATCCGTGCCATCACGGCTGCCACCATCACTTCGAGAGCGGTCGTTACGGGCGTTAACGCGGCACGCGACCACTACATGAAGAATTTTGCTAACGGAAAGGGCTGATCGGCATGCTGTCAGATTTGACAAAAGGTATCATTAAAGAAAACCCGCTGTTTGTCCAGCTCCTGGGTGTTTGTCCCTCCCTGGCAACAAGCGGATCGTTGGAGAACGCGGTCGGTATGGGCTGTGCCTTTACCTTTGTCCTGTTCTTCTCCAACATCATCATTTCCCTGATCCGGAAACTCATTCCTGATCAGGTCCATATCCCGGCTTACATCGTCGTCATCGCATCCCTCGTAACCATCCTGGAAATGCTGATGAACGCCTTTGTTCCGGCCCTGTATGAATCCCTGGGCGTCTTCGTTCCCCTGATTGTAGTTAACTGCATCGTTTTGGGCCGTGCAGAAGCTTTTGCCTGCAAACACGGCGTTGTTTCCTCCGCCCTCGATGCCATCGGCATGGGCATTGGCTTTACTTTCGCCCTGAGCCTCATTGCCCTCTTCCGTGAACTCATCGGTTCCGGCAAACTCTTTGGTCATGTCGTGCTTGGCAGCGCCTACACCCCGGTCCTCATCTTCATCCTGCCGGCAGGTGCCTTCCTGACCATGGGCTTCGTCTTTGCTATGGTTAACTACTTCCGTCAGAAAGGAGATGCTCGTTAATGGGAGACAGTATCTTTGGAATCTTATTCAGTTCCATCTTCGTCAGCAACATCATCTTGTCCCGGTTCCTGGGCATGTGCTCCTTCTTGGGCGTTTCCAAGAACTTCAACAACTCCCTTGGCATGGGTGCAGCCGTAACCTTCGTTATGCTGCTTGCCACTATGCTTTCCTATGCCCTGTACCACCTCATCCTGGTGCCCTTCGACCTGACCTATTTGAAGACCCTCGTCTTCATCCTGTCCATTGCGACCTTGGTCCAGCTCGTTGAAATGTTCATGAAAAAGACGATGCCCGCCCTTCATAAGGCCATGGGGATTTACCTGCCCCTGATCACCACGAACTGCGCCATCTTGGGTATCGCCCTCATCAACGTTGAATCCAACTACAACTTCCTGCAGTCTGTTGCCAACTCCATCGGCACGTCCCTGGGTTACACCATGGCCATCCTGCTCTTCTCCTGCATCCGCGAAAAGCTCAATGAGGATATGATCCCCAGCTGCTTGAGAAACCTGCCGATTGCCTTGATTACGGCCGCCTGCATGTCCATCGCCATGATGGGAATGAGCGGTATTCATTGAGTTAGGAGCTGAAAGATATGGAAACTGCTGTTATTATCATTGCCATCCTGGGCGGCGTCTTCGGTGCCATCCTTGCCATCGCCGGCAAGAAACTGGCCGTTGAAGAAGATCCCCGTAAGGATGAAATCCTGGCCCTCCTGCCGGGCGCCAACTGCGGCGGCTGCGGCTATGCTGGCTGCGCTGCCATGGCAGATGCCATTGTCGCTGGCCAAGAAGAAGGTGCCATGAAGTGTGCAGCCTGTGCTGCTGAAAACAAAAAGGCCATCAAAGCGGTTATGGGCCTTGCAGCTGACGACGACGAAAACGCCGTCCGCATGATTCCCCGTCTCCACTGCAATGGCTGCAAAGAAAACCGCCCTGCCAAATACAAACGGGAAGGCGTTAAGAACTGCTTCCTCGCTGCGGCTACCGCCGGCGGCCCTGGCCAGTGCAACTTTGGCTGCTTTGGCTGCGGTGCCTGCGTCGACGCCTGCAGCTTCGGTGCCCTGTCCATGGGCGAAAATGGCCTGCCCCAATTCGACTATGATAAATGCGTTGGCTGCGGTGCCTGCGCCAGCACGTGCCCGCAGTTCCTCATCGAAATGATGAAAGCCTCGAACAAGGTCCTCGTCCAGTGCAACAACCGTGAAAAAGGCAAAGCCGCTATGACGGACTGCGGCGTTTCCTGCATCAGCTGCGGCCTGTGCGCCAAGAACTGCCCGAAACAAGCCATCACCATGGAAGACGGCGTCAATGGCAGTATCCCTGTCATCGATTACGACAAATGCGTTGGCTGCGGTCTGTGCGTACAGAAATGCCCACGCAAGTGCCTGGTCAAGGTTACGCCGCTTGAAGCTCCCCAGCCCTCAGCAAAAAGACCGGATCCGGTGGGCTGCGTTGCCTGCCAGACGGCAGAAAACCTCAACCAAGAAGCCCAGCAGTAAGCTAGGCACCATTTCAAAAAGAATGGATCTATGATGAGAAAAATATGGATGATTCTTTTAAGCAGCCTGTTTCTTCAAGGCTGCTTTTTTCAAGACCAAAACAGCATCATCCATCATGAGGACACGCGCTTCATGATGGATACCATCGTCACCATTGAAACAGCAGGGAAAAGTGAGGCCACCCTCAAAAGCGCAACCGACAAAGCTTTTGCCGCCTTCCAAGAAATTGCTGATGAAACGGATTCCTATGCGTCCCATGGTCCCGATGACCTTTATGCCATCAATGAAAAGGCAGGGATGGGTCCCCAAAAAGCGGCCCCCCACCTCCTTGCCATCCTAAAAAGCGCAGCTAGCCATCCCCATCAGGAACTTTCCCTCACCTTAGGTCCTGTCATCAAGATCTGGAATGACAGCCGCGAGAAAAAAATCGTGCCGTCCAAAGCTGAAATTGCTGAAGCCCTCACCCTGACCAAAGGCACCCGCGTCAGCATCGATGAAAAAGCGGGAACCCTTACCCTCATGCCAGGAACCCAGCTCGATCTGGGGGCCGTAGCAAAGGGGTACGCCGTAGAAGAAGCGGCCAAGGTCCTCCAGAAAGAAGGCGGCTTTCAAACCGCCCTCATCAACGCCGGCGGCAATATCAAGGTCCTTGGGGAAAAGCCTGATCATAAACCTTGGCGCATTGGCATCCAGGACCCGAAAGATCCGGAAAAGGTCCTGGGAACCCTTTCAGTTCCTCCCGGTACGGCCATTGCAACAAGCGGCGACTATCAGCGCTATTATGAAGTCAACGGCATCCGCTACCATCATATTCTCGATCCCCGGACAGGCTGGCCCAGCCGCAATGCCCATTCAGTCACGGTCGTCACCCAATCGGCCTTTTGGGCGGATTTTTATTCCACCCTGCTCTTTGTCATGACGCCCAAGGACGCCATGGCCCTTGTTGAAAACAATTTGTCCCTTGAAATGGTCTATCAAGACCTGGACGGAACGCTCTACATTTCCAGCGGACTCAAGGACCGCTTTGTCCAAGATCAATAAAGGAGGTTTTCATGCGCAAAAATGACGGACGGCTCATTGCCGTCATGGCTCTTGCAGCCGTACTCAGCTTTCTCTTCATCAATATGGCCCAGAAGGGAACCCATAAGGAACTGGTCATCCAAAAAGATCGGGCCGTCATCAAGCGCGTGGACCTGGGAAAAGTTACGGCTGATACGAAACTGACCATCGATGTGGATGACGGACAGATGATCATCGTCTATAATAAGGAGGGAGCTTGGGTTGAATCATCACCCTGCCCCGATAAAATCTGCATCAAGGAAGGCCGGATCCAGAAACCGGGAGAAACCATTGCCTGCGTCCCGGAAAAAGTGCTTCTGACCCTCCAAAGTACTGCAAAGGAGCGTGAACATGATGCCATCCTCCGCTAAGAGGTTCAGTGCCCACGACCTGACCCAGCTTGGGATCCTTTTGGCAGCGGCCATTGCCCTGCGCTTTGCCGAATCAACCGTAGCCTACCTGCTGCCTTTGCCGGGAGCCCATTTGGGCCTTGCCAATGCCGTGACCATCATCGTCCTCTACCTCTACGGAACGGAACGGACGGCCCTTTTTCTGGCAGCGAGGATCCTTTTGACAGGCCTCCTTTTTACCGGCCTTTTTTCCCCAGGCTTCAGCATTGGCCTTGCCGGTGCGGTCCTAAGTTTTCTTTTCATGGCCCTTGCCGTCCAGAAGGATTGGTTTTCCACCGTCGGCGTTGGCGTCCTCGGTGCCTTCACCCATAATTGCGGTCAAATCCTTGCGGCCATGGTGCTCATGCAGAGCACGGCCCTAGTGAGCTACCTGCCCTTTCTCATCGGAATTGGAATTCCTACGGGCATCTTTACGGGACTTGTTGCGGGCATTTTCCTGAAGCGGGTCCCACCCAACGAATGCCTGCGCAAATAAGGAGGTCTTTTTGATGGAGGAACTGGACGTACTCCAAAGAAAAATGGAAGATTGTACAGCCTGTCCCCTGCGCGGTGACTGTATTGCTCCGGTTGGCTGGTTTGGGGATCCCCACAGTCCCCTTGTCATTGTCGGCGAAGGACCGGGCGGCGTCGAGGATGACTATGGCTGTCCCCTTATCGGCCCCAGCGGGCAGCTCCTGGATAAGGCGCTCTGGTCCGTCAAGATTACGCGGGACCATGTCCTTACAACCAACGTCATCAAGTGCCGGCCCAGGAACAACCGGACACCGACGCCGGAAGAAGCTGCCTTCTGTGCCCATCGTATCCTTGACGAAGAGCTGCGCCTTGTTGCACCCAAAGTCATCATCGCCTTGGGCGGCGTAGCCCTCAAATACTTCAAGGGGCCCGAAGCCCGCATCACGAGGGAGCGAGGTCAATGGTTCCGAACAAACCAAGGCTTTGACGCCATTGCCACCTTCCATCCGTCCTACCTCCTGCGCCTATCGGGGAAAGCCCAGATTGACGCCAAGTGGCAGGTCTTCCATGACCTTGAAGCGGCAAAGGCCAAAGTCCTCGAAGCCGTCCCCGATTATCCCTTTTGTTCCGAACATCCAATCAATCTCTTTGCCCGCTTCCGCAAGCGGGAATAAATGTAGAAGAGGCAGGAAATCCGTAAAGATTTCCTGCCTCTTTTTCACACTTTATGCCATCTTTCTTGAATACTCATTCCCCCCTTGGTCCGTCTCCTTCATCTGTTCAAAAGGCCTTTCGCTCTTTCTAAAGCGAAAGGGCCTTTTTTCGTGCTACAATAAAAAAAAGCGCCTTCCGGCGCCCACAGGAAAGGAAGGGTATTGCTATGATTATTGCAGCCTACGCGGTTCCCCATCCGCCCATCATTATCCCTGAAATCGGGAAAGGGGAAGAAAAGAAGATTGCCCGTACGAGTGCCGCCTATGATGCGATCATGGAGGAAGCTGCATCCTTTCATGCCGATACGCTCGTCATCACAAGTCCTCATGCCGATGCCTATATGGAATACTTTGCCATTTCCCCAGGAACGGAGGCCGAAGGAAGTTTTGGGCAGTTTGGCGCTCCTCAAGTCCGCATCAACGTGAGCTATGACAAAGCCCTGGCGGCTGCAATCAGTGACAGGGCAGAACGCAAGGGCCTTGCCGCAGGGCTCCTGGGAACGCGTCACCCGGAGCTTGATCATGGGACCCTCCTGCCGCTTTACTTTTACCAAAAACATGGCGATGTAAACGCCCTGAAGATTGTCCGTATTGGCCTATCCGGCCTTTCTCCGGAAGCCCACTATACCTTGGGAAAGACCATCGCCGAAGCCGCGTCCGCCCTGAAACGCCGGGTCATTTTCATTGCCAGCGGGGATCTATCCCACAAGCTCCGGGAAGATGGCCCTTACGGCTATGCCCCGGAAGGCCCCCTTTGGGACAAGGCCTGCCTGGCTTTTCTTGAAAAAGCGGATTTTCTCTCCCTGCTCACCATGGACCCCACCTTTTCAAAGAAAGCTGCCGAATGCGGGCTCCGTTCTTTTTGGATCATGGCAGGCGTCTTGGACGGCCTTGCCGTTTCCCCGACACGTCACTCCTACGAGGGCATTTTTGGTGTCGGCTACGGTGTTGTGGGCTTTTCCGTCACAGGGGTCAATCCCGAGCGCCAGCTGGCAGGAGTCCTGCAGCAGCGGCTTGCAGAAAAGCGAAAAGCCCAAAAGCAGCGGGAAGACCCTTATATGACCCTTGCCCGCAGGAGCGTTGAAACAATTGTCACAACGGGGCATCCCCTGCCTTTGCCGGATCACCTCCCAGAAGCACTGACAGGTACCCGTCACGGTGTTTTTGTGTCCCTCCACCTTTATGGAAACCTTAGGGGATGCATTGGGACCATTGCTCCGACGAAGGAAAACACGGCCCTTGAAATCATAGCAAATAGCATCAGCGCTGCCCTAGATGATCCCCGCTTTCCTGCAGTACGCAAAGAGGAACTGCCGGACCTTGTCTATTCCGTCGATATTCTTGGCGTCCCAGAACGAGCAGCAGATGAATCCGCCCTTGACCCCAAACGCTATGGCATCATCACCGAAAGCCTCGATGGAACGCGCCGGGGGCTCCTTCTTCCCAATCTTGACGGTGTGGAAAGTGTTTCCCAACAGGTCCAGATTGCCCGGCAAAAAGGCGGCATCAGCGCCGCAGAACCCATCTCCCTCTACCGCTTCACGGTGACGCGCCACGCCTAGGCACCCGTCCTTCAGGAAAAGGAGATTGCCTCTTTAAAATGCCTTTTAAGTCTTTTTTCTTTTTGTACGACCCATTTGTCATATTTTCTCATTTCGCTCCTCAGAAATGAAATATGAGCCTTTAGGAGGCTTTACAAAGGAGGTGTTTTCGTGAAGTCTGCCATCCTTACCTGTTCCCTTTGTCATCATCACTGCCGCCTTGCTGATGGTGAGATTGGCTTTTGCCGCGCACGGCAGCACCAACAGGGGCGCCTGATCAGCCTGTCCTATGGAAGGCTCACCAGTCTTGCCCTTGATCCCATCGAGAAAAAACCCCTCTATCACTTCCACCCGGGAACGCCCATCCTTTCTGCCGGCAGTTTTGGCTGCAATCTTGCCTGCCCGTTCTGCCAGAACCACGAAATCTCCCAACATGGCAGGGAAACCACCCGTCTTGTCCTGGCCCCAGAAGAACTTGCTGCCCTTGCTGAAAAAATGCATAAAGAAAGAGGCAGTATCGGCCTTGCTTTTACCTATAACGAACCGCTCATGAACCTGGAATATGTAATGGATACCTTTCGGCTCATCAAGGAAAAAGACCTTGCAACAGTCCTTGTTACAAATGGCAGTCTTGACCCTGCTCACTTTCATGATCTGCTGCCTCTTACAGACGCCATGAACATCGATCTCAAATGCTTTACCGAAGAAGGCTGCCGCAGTCTTTCGGGAAACCTTGCGGAAACGAAAGAAAACATTGCTCAGGCCGTCCGTTTCGGGACCCATGTGGAGCTGACGACCCTCATTGTTCCCGGATTAAACGATCAGCGCCTTGAGATGAAAGAAGAAGCCCAATGGATTGCCTCCCTTTCCCCAGAGATTCCCCTCCATCTGACCCGTTATTTTCCCCGCTATCATGCCTGCCGCCCGGAGACCTCCCTATCCTGTCTTGAAGCGCTTTCCTATGAGGCAAAACAATTCCTCACATGGGTCCACCTTGGAAATGTATAGCCGCTCCCTTAATCAAAAAGACTGCACAGGAACTTTCCTGTACAGTCTTTTTTACTGCTTTATCTCTTAAAAACAAGATAAAAAGTGCTCCCCACACCAGGCGTGCTTTCGGCATAGGTCCGGCAGTCCAGGAGCTTTGCGGCCGCAGCCACAAAGGATAGGCCCAGGCCCAATCCGGCATTCAGCTTCCGACTGCGTGACGCATCCGCTTGATAGAGACGGTCCCAGATTTTTTTCAAGGTAGATTCATCCATCCCCACCCCATCATCGGATACGGTCAAAAAAACCTCGTTTCCTTTTCCATACAAGCAGACCTTGATCCGCGAGCGGGTAAACTTCATGGCATTATCCAGATAATTGATGAAAATCCTCATAAAAAGCGATTGATCCGTAGGCACCGTAATATTCGGCTCGATATGGACATCCCATGTAATATCCCTGCTTTCCGGAAGTTTCTGGTAGTCAGTTACGATATCGGTCACATAGGCTGAGATATTAAGGGGCGAGAGGGGAACGGACCGCCTGTTGCCAAGTCGGGTCAGTTCGAGGAGCTGGCCAATCATACGGTTCATATGACGAGCCTGATCAAAGATCCTGCCCATTTCCTTTTTTGCTTCTTCCACGTTTTCCGCGTAATCCTTGCCGAATTCACTTTCCGCCATAATGACAGCAATGGGCGTCCTGAGCTCATGGGAAACATCGGAAGTGAAGCGTTTTTCCCTGCCCATGAGATCCTCGATCTGATCAAGCATGTGGTTCATGGTGCGTCCCATCTGATGGATTTCGTCACTGCCTTCACCAACAGGAAGCCGCTGAGATAGATCCCCCGTTTCCCCGATGGCCCGGGCTGCCCTGCTCATAGAGGCAACAGGCGCAAAAGAACGGCGGACAATCCGGTAGCCCCCTACGATGACAAAAAGTAAAAAGAGGGGAAAGAAAACCAGATAGGTCATAATCAGGTTCTGCCACCTGCTGGAAGCGGCTTCTCCGGACATGATGCCCCGGACCCACAAATGATGCCCATATTTTTCTCCCGGCACAAAGGGTCCCTGACGCGGCTGCTGGAGATCAAGCCCCATGCCCGTCAAGGAGTTATCCGTCCGATCATCCCGTCCCTCCCGCGGAGGCCGGACCGGAATATCCACATACCGGTATTCCACATCTCCAACCTTGATGGATTGGGGCCCTTCCCCAAAATGAGGGTGCTCCTGAGGAAACCCTTCCGGCATGCCGCCATAGACAATCTTATCTTCATGGTTATGGATGGACAGATAGACATTCCGCTCATAGACATCGAAAGCTTTTTCGTTGCGCGAGGCCCGGACCGTCACGTCCAGGAGCACTTTATCCATCTCCTTGATTTCAAGGTACTTGGCCATCTGAAACCCGCTCATGGTCACAAGCAGGAGCAGCAACCCTAAAAATAGGGTATAGTAGGCCGTAACCTTGATGGAAACGGGCATATCCTTTAAAAAATGCATGACAGAAGCCGAAAAGGAAACAATCTTATTCCTTAAGGACATAACCGGCACCTCGTACGGTGTGAAGGAGCTTAGGTTCAAAATCATGGTCGATTTTCTTCCGTAAAGTCTTGATGTACACATCAACCATGTTGGAAGCCCCTTCATAGGAAAAATCCCATGCATGTTCCAGGATCTTATCCCGAGACAGTACAATCCCTTGGTTCCGAAGCAGGTACTCGAGCACGGAAAATTCCTTAGGCGTCAGCGCAATCGGTTTTCCGCCGCGGGTAACCGTATGGGCACTCTCTGATAGGACAAGATCGGACAGCTGCAATTCATTCTTGGGAACCGCCGTCCCTCCAGAGCGGCGCAGGAGGGCTCGAACCCGGGCAAGAAGCTCTGAAAATTCAAAGGGTTTGACCAAATAATCATCCCCTCCGGCGTCAAGGCCCTTGACCTTATCTTCCGTCCCATCAAGGGCGGTAAGGAAAAGGACCGGCACGGTCACGTCTTTTTCCCGCAGCGTGCGGACAAAGGTCAGGCCATCCATTTCGGGCATGAGGATGTCCACAATGAGCAGGTCGTATTCGGCCAGTGCTACGAACTCCAGGGCATCACGGCCATTTTCCGCTTGATCGACGGAATAGCCTTCAATCTTGAGCCGCTTGGCAATGATCTGATTTAAAGAAGGTTCATCTTCTATAACAAGGATTTTCATGGGATTCCTCCTTTCCGAGATTGGGGATCTGCAAAAAGAAATCTGCTATGATAGGATAAAACACTTGAATAATGTCTTATTCTACACCCTTTTCGTGAAAAAAAGATGAAAATCATCGCGATGATATCAGTTGCACAAAAAAATGAGCCCCCAACATGGGGACTCCGGATATGGGGATGGTAATCCGAGCGGGGAAGCTCCGGACTACCGGGGAAAAATAGAGGCTTATATGACAAGAAAAAGAAACGCCGGAGAGGAGTCACCAACGGATCCATGCTGCAGGGTCTGGAGTCACCCTGCTTTCTTGCCTTCCTCTGGAATCTATTATAAAAGAGAAAAATGAAAGTTTCATGAATAGACGGATAAAAATAGGAAAAAATAGGAAATAACATAAACAATCGACATAATCTCTCCTATGCGGGAAATCCCCGCGTCAGTGCTCCACCAGCGGCTATTCTTCTCCAAATTGGGCCAGGACCTTTTCCCACTGTTCATTGACCGCCTCTGCCATTAATTTCTTTCCGGGCGGATCGAGGTGAATGCCATCAAGGCCGAGTTCCGTCGGAAGGTCCGCCCCTTCAGGGATCTTTCCTGCAAGATCGATATGGATCTGGGTCCTAATATAAGCGTTGACAGCAGCAAAGCGTTCCTTCCAATCCTCAGCCGTCGGCTCATTGAAGGCCCGGGCAATATTCTGAGGATTGATAGGCGGCAAGGTCATGAAAATGGGATGGATCCCGTTTTGTTCACATTTTCCCTTGATGGCGGCAAGATCGGAAATGACATCATCTGGATCCATCCCGGCCCGCAGGCTGTTGGTTCCGGTCATGATGATGAGATAGCGGGGATGGAAAGGCAGGACATCATCATCAAAGCGGGCCAAAGTGGCCGCGCTTGTATCCCCGCTTTGGGCCAAGTTGATGGAATCAAACTTCAAATAGTGCTGGAAGCTGTATTCCCAATCGCTCGGCGAATAGGAAAGGTTCCCACCGCCATGGTAGATACTGTCGCCCAAAGTCGCAACCTCCCAATGGGCAGAGGGATCTGTCTCCATTTTCTGGGGTTCAGAAAACACACCAAGGGGCTGACCGTTGTCATCAAGGGCACGGACCCGCCAGTAAAGGGGGTAGGAAGCCATGCGCTTTGTATCGTCATACCAATCAAAGCCTGTCGCCTTGCCCCGCCCTAGGGTAATCGCCGCGTCTGCCCGCTGATCTGGACGCTCCGGCAAGCGGCTGAGGATCTCCACTTCGTAGTTTCGGGCCCCTTGGACAGGAATCCAGTTATAAACGGGATAAAGGAGGGTTGTCCCTATGCCTTCATTGAAACGGTTGGTCGGGACTGGCCGCTGGAGGGAAGGCGTTCGGGGATCCACATAGACCGTTTCCCACGCGGAAAATGGAGTAATCGGGACACGGTCCAAATTAAGGGCACGGACCCGAAATTCAAAATGGTCAGCCGTATAGTCGTCAGGAAGGACGGCATTATAGCCATTAATAAAGACATATCCATCAGTCTGGAACACAGTACCATCCTTGGCAAGCTGAACCTCATAAACCACGGCATCATCCGCCTTTTCCCATCGCAGGACCGGTTTTAATGAACTGGGATGGTCCTTGGGAAAATGGCTCAGGATATAGGGGGCTTCGCCGTAGGGCGTGGTCACTTGGTTTGACACAGCAATCTCTCCCGTACCTGAACTCCGGATGGTTTCTGGGCTTGGCAGGACGACAAGTGTTGCTGAGGCCTCCTTGATGGCGCCTTTGGGTTCACTCCCGGCTTCTGCACAATTTTCATAAAGTTCTTTTCCAGAGAAAGAAATCTCCTTGAAGCAAGGCAGATACCGGTAGACACCCGATACGACGATAAACATCATGATGATGACTAGTAGGATCTGCTGGGTTCGTTTCATCACAAATACGAGCTGGCATTCCCCTTCATAGGGAAAAGATGGCTCGCCTCACCTCTCTTTCCAAAATGATTGTCAAGGGCAATCAAGCCCACAGGATGAATTTGCTTTCTTGCTCCAACCGGCCTCCTATTTCTGTCGTGGTGAAGCGGCTCTGCAAAATAACGCTGCGCTTCCAGGAAGGCGGGAAAAGGCCGTTGCCTTCCTCAGCAACCCCTTCATCTTTACACCGGTGCAAAAAGGAACATGATAGATTGGGCAAAAAAGCGCCTGCATCAAATATCTAGGGTACCAGCAAGGTGACAGGCAGCCCCGCTTTCCTTCAGATTCCCTAGATTGGATGATTCCATTGTAACGGTTCCCCTAGGTTCCGTCCAATACTTCCTCCTGCCGAACATCCATACGAGTAAGGCATAAAAAAAGAAGGGCCCCTGCTGCCTGCAGGGGGCCCTCCTTATTTAGCCATGATTTCCTTGGCTTTCATGAGGCGTACCGTACTGGCACGTTCGTTTTCCGAAAGCTTCATGGTAATATACTTGATATTTTCCTGCATTTCCGGAATCATGACATATTCCAGGGCATTGACGCGCCGCCGAGTCTTTTCTATTTCATCGGCGAGCATATTGCAGGTCTTTTCCACCTCAGCAAGCTCTAACAGATCAGGCAGGTACGAGGTAAGATTCACGACGGCATTATCAAGTTCTGCCGACGTAAAGGTGAAGGCATAGGGCACGCGGGTCTCATCATCCGTTGTTGCGCCCGTATATTTGATGGTCGGGACGTCAACGCTCATGACGTTTTTCGTCCCCACTTCAAATTCAGCGCTCCGTGCCGGATAAAGAAGGGCTTCACTCATATAGAGAGAACCCATTTGGGCCTTTGCCTGGACAAAATGCTGGGAGACATCGGACAGGGCTTTTTCCATCTTCTGTCTGAGTTCATGATTGCGCCGGATGTAAAGCATGAACTGACGCACCATTTCGTCCCGTTTGTCCTTTAGGAGCTTATGCCCCCGCACTGCCGTCGCGAGCCGCTTCTTGAGGCGGGTCAGCTCCATTCGTGTCGGGTTCACAGTTGTAGCCATGGGTTATTCCCCCTCAGAGCCATCCGCAGGTTTATAGTACTTATCCAAGTATTCGTCACGGATACGTTTCAGTTCGCCCTTCGGCAGGATGCCCAGAAGCTTCCAGCCAATGTCGAGGGTTTCCTCGATGGAGCGGTTGGTTTCATATCCCTGGGAAACGTATTCTCGTTCAAAAGCGTCGGCAAACTTTGCATAAAGCTTATCTACGCGGCTCAGGGCAGAATCACCAAGGATCGTGGCCAGTTCCTTTGCCGATTTCCCACGGGAATAGGCGGCAAAAAGCTGGTTCATTGTATCCGCATGATCTTCACGGGTCTTACCCTTGCCAACGCCCTTATCCTTCAGTCGGGACAGGGACGGCAGGACGTCAATCGGCGGTTTGAGTCCTTTCCGATACAATTCTCGGGAAAGGATGATCTGACCTTCCGTAATATAACCCGTAAGGTCAGGGATTGGATGGGTCTTGTCGTCTTCCGGCATGGACAGGATCGGAATCATCGTAATGGACCCCTTCTTGCCGCGGATCTTACCAGCCCGTTCGTACATGGTGGCAAGGTCCGTATAAAGGTAGCCCGGATAGCCGCGGCGGCCCGGAACTTCCTTACGGGCAGCAGAGACTTCACGCAGGGCATCGGCATAGTTGGTAATGTCCGTAATGATGACAAGCACATGCATGTCCATCTCAAAAGCCAGATATTCAGCTGCCGTAATGGCCATACGCGGCGTGGAAATACGTTCGACAGCCGGGTCATTGGCAAGGTTGATGAACATAACGGCACGACTCAGGGCACCGGTACGGTTGAAGTCTTCCATGAAGAAGTTGGCTTCTTCGAAGGTAATCCCGACGGCCGCAAAGACAACGGCGAATTTTTCATCCTTGCCGAGGACCTTGGCCTGACGGGCAATCTGGGCAGCCAGCTGGGCATGGGGCAGACCGGAACCGGAGAAAACCGGCAGTTTCTGACCGCGTACCAACGTGTTCAGGCCGTCGATGGCACTGACGCCAGTCTGGATAAATTCGGCCGGATAGTCACGGGCAGCGGGGTTCATCGGAGCCCCGTTGATATCGAGATATTCCTGGGGAATGATCTTGGGCCCACCATCAATAGGGTTACCCATACCGTCGAAGACGCGGCCCAGCATATCCGGCGAAACGCCGAGCTGGATCCCGTGTCCTACGAAACGAGCCTTGGCCGTGGAAGCCTGCAGACCCTGAGAGCTTTCAAACAGCTGGACCAAGGCACGGTCTCCGTCAATCACAAGGACACGGCCGCTGCGGACTTCGCCGTTTGCCTGATGGATTTCCACCAGTTCGTCATACTTGACGCCGGCTACATGGTCCACGGTCATCAGGGGGCCGACGACTTCCCGGATCGTCTTATAATCTTTACGCATTGTCGCCACCCTCTTCCGTCAGATCGGCAAAGGCCTGATCCAAATCTTTGAACAGCTGGGCAAACTTCTCATCCCGTTCGCTTTCAGGAATATACTTGGCACGGCCAATCTGTTCCCGGACGGGCATATCGATGATACGGTCCAGCGCAATATGTTTGCCAGAAAGGTCCAAGGCCTTCTGGTACCACGTAATGATCAGTTTCAGCATATCATACTGTTTTTCCAAGGAAGTGTAGGTATCCACTTCATGGAAAGAGTTCTGGTGAAGGAAGTCTTCACGGATGGAACGCGCACATTCCATGGTGATGCGGTCCTTGAAGCCCAAGGCATCGATACCGACCAAGCGGACGATTTCATTGAGGTTGGCTTCTTCCTGAAGGATTTCCATGGTTGTTCCGACAAGCTTTGACCAGTCGGGAGCCACTTTGGCATCGTAATACTTGCGCAGGCGGTCCGAATAAAGGGAATAGCTCTGCAGCCAGTCAATGGCCGGGAAGTGGCGCGCATAGGCAAGGGCCGAAGACAGGCACCAGAAGACCTTGACAATACGGAGCGTCGCCTGGGAAACAGGTTCAGAAATATCACCGCCCGGAGGCGATACAGCGCCGATGGCCGATACAGCCCCAACACGCTCATCTTTACCCATGCATTCCACTTCGCCTGCCCGTTCATAGAACTCAGCCAAACGGGAAGCAAGGTAAGCCGGGTAGCCTTCTTCACCTGGCATTTCTTCCAGACGGGAGGACATTTCACGGAGGGCTTCTGCCCACCGAGACGTGGAGTCAGCCATAATGGCGACCTTATAGCCCATGTCACGGAAATATTCCGCCAGCGTAATGCCCGTGTAGATGGAAGCTTCACGCGCGGCAACCGGCATATCGGATGTGTTGGCAATAAGGACCGTCCGTTTCATCAAGGGAAGGCCCGTTCTCGGGTCATTCAGTTCCGGGAATTCGTTCAGTACGTCCGTCATTTCGTTGCCCCGTTCACCGCAGCCGACGTAAACGATGATATCGGCGTCAGCCCACTTGGCAAGCTGGTGCTGCGTAACGGTCTTGCCCGAACCAAAAGGTCCCGGAATGGCTGCCACACCGCCTTTGGCAATCGGGAACAGCGTATCGATAACGCGCTGACCTGTGACCATCGGTTCATCAGGAGCCAGTTTCGATTTGTAAGGACGGGCCTTACGGACAGGCCAGGTCTGGAGCATAGGATATTCCTTGACGGTTCCATCAGCTTCCTTTAATTTATAGACCGGTTCCGTAATGGTTGCTTCACCGCTAAAGACCCATTCCACAACGCCGCTCTTACCAGGCGGCACCATGATTTTATGAAGGACGGCCGGGGTTTCCTGGACCGTACCGATGACATCACCGCCGGAAACTTCGTCGCCTGCTTTGGCCACAGGGACAAACGCCCATTTCTTTTCCCGATTCAGTTTCGGTACATCGATGCCGCGGGTAATGCGGTCGCCTTCTGATTGATAAATGACTTCCAGCGGGCGCTGGATGCCGTCAAAAATACTTTCGATCAAGCCTGGGGCCAGTTCCACGGACAGCGGGGAACCTGTCGATTCCACCGGTTCACCCGGGCCAAGGCCGGCCGTTTCTTCATAGACTTCGATGGAAGCCTTATCGTCTCTTAATTCGATGACCTCGCCGATCAGTCGCTTTTCACTGACGCGGACCACATCATACAGTTCCACGTCCTTCATGCCTTCAGCAACGATCAACGGGCCGGATACTTTCACGATCCTTCCGCTCATCGGTTATCTCCCTACCCTTCTTTGAATAGAATATCGGCACCAACGGCTTTTTCCACATTTTCCTTGACCCGCTTCATGCCAAGCCCCAAGGACTTGCTGCCAGCAGGAATCGGAATGATGGCCGGGAAGGTCGCCGTAGCATATTCATCAATGACATCGGCCGCAAGACTTGCTGCCATTTCTGTAATGTAAATGACGACGTACCCTTCATCTGCCAGTGTGTGGAGCCGCCGTTTGATCTGGTCCGGCTCTTGTTCATAAAATACATCAAAGCCTACTGCCTTGAAGATCATAACGGAGCTGGGATCACCGACAACAGCAATCTTATTCTTATCCATATCTTTCCTCCCAAGCTTCGCGATCTTATGCGTAGATTTCAGGCAGCTCTGCTTCAAAGCCGCCGGCAAGAGCCCCAAAAATCAGGCGCAGGGCCTCGGCTTCAGCCTCGCGGGCAAATAGATACCCCACAATAGGCCCCAAGGAGTCCGTCTCCCATTTAGCGAGCCGGATGATCTGCATCTTGCCTTCCTGCATACGGCGGGCAATGATGCCGAGTTCTCCCGTCTGGGCAAATTCGTTGATGGCCTGGACGAGGTCCGCGCCATGGGCGCCCTGATTGAGGCGTGCCCCAAGCTGTTCAGGCGGCGTATCAAGGCACTCTTCAAATACAGTCCGGGGAATCTCACCGGCGTCGACAAGGACGAGACGGAGCTGGCTGAACTCCCAATGGAGATTCTGGGCCCGGATCAGGCTCAGTGTATTTTGGAAATCGGCCCACAGGGAGAAATATGCCCGAATGAATCCTTTTTCGTGCTTTTCGTCCATGACCGCCTTGGCATGGCGGAACATAGCCCCATCCACCATAGCACTGAAGACAAGGGGATCGGCCTCACGGCCAAGTTCCGCCTCGATTTCATTCAGCGTATCGCAGTAAACTGGGGGCAGATCCTCGTAGTACTTGGTCTGGATCATGTCCTTTAGCGTATCAAGAGGGAAGTTTCCCCCGTCACGAAGGATCTCGTCGGCACTTATCCCCAAAAGGCGGGCCTTCAAAAGGGCCTTGATATTATGGGTATCGACGGGCAGGAGGAAAAGTCCTGTCAGCTCCGGATCAGGCGTCAGTTCCTTGATTCGTTTCCGCGTCAGCTGAAGCTGACCGCGGATAATGAAATCGATCTCGCCCGTGGCCAGTTCCTGCTCCGTTGCCGCGTTTTCACCGTAACCGGTTTCCAAAAGAAGTTTCTGTGCTTCCTTCGTAGAACCGGCTTCAGCAATGCGGCGCAGCTGGGATGCCGATAACAAATGAGTGGAAAGGACACTGATCCGGCCCAGGGCAAATTCAAAACTGGGCTGGGCCATGTTACTTCACCTCCGCGTCAAACAGGATTCCTGCTACGCGATATTCCTCCTCGCTGCGTACATCTCTCAGGAGCGTGGCGAAAGAACCATCGTAGTCACAATCCTTCCCTCGGATGAGGACCCCTTCCTTAAAGGAAGCAGCCTCGCTGTCCAAGGTCATTTCACCTTTCTTTCCCTGGTCCACAAGGGTCTTGTTGATCTTGGAAAGAAAACCATTTTCATAGACTGCGCGGTCCTTAGCGGGTACAACCAGCGTTTCCGTTCCTTCCACATCACTTTGGGTGACGATGGCAAGGATCAGCTTTTCCCAGGCTTCTTGGGGAAGCTGGGACAAGCGAAGCGCTGCTTGGTCAAAGGCTTCCTGGATGACGGCCCGATGAGCGGCAAGACTGTCCTTGCGGCTCTTGAGGTCAGCAATCAGCATGAGACGGCCGGCCGCTTCCTTGGCATCTGCCTGGGCCTTTACTTCAATCTCCGCTGCGGATTCCTTTGCTTTCCCGAGGATACGGCTCTTTTCCGCTTCTGCTTTTTGCTTTGCTTCCGCTTCAATCGCCGCCGCGCCCTGTCTAGCTTCTTCTTCTATCTTTTCAATGATTTTGTTGCCTGCCACGACGCGTCCACCTCTCTTTACAGTTTTACACCGTTGACCATGATGAAGGAAATCAGAAGGCTCAATACGGCATACGTTTCAACCATAGCGGTCAGGATGATGCCTTTACCAGTTTCTTCCGGACGTTTTGCCGTCAGGTAGATACCGGAAGCGGCAACCTTGCCCTGATAGATTCCGGAAAGCAGGCCGCCAATGCCCATCGGCAGACCAGCAAAGAGAAGGGACAGTCCCTGATAAAGGGTGAGGTCCTTCGGAGTTCCGCTGACAAGACCAATATTCATGATGATGACAAACCCAATCAACAGACCATAAATGCCCTGCGTACCAGGAAGAGCCTGGAGTACGAGGACCTTACCGAACTTATCCGGGTCTTCACTGACAACACCGCTGGCAGCCTGGCCGGCAATCCCGACACCCATGGCGCTGCCAACGCCGGCAAGAGCAGCCGCAATGGCGGCACCGCAGATGGCAAGAGCTGTTCCTAAACTAATCATGATTCATATCCTCCTTAAATTGGCTTATTTCACGATATCCGTGTATTTGGTGCGAAGCGCCAGCGGGACAAACGCGCGGCCGCCTGCTTCATAGAACTTACCAAAGAATTCAATGTACTGCAGCCGGGAGCTGTGAACAAAAGCACCCAGGATGTTGATGATGATATTGAAGAAATGACCGCCTACAAGGACGACCACGGCTGCCGCCGTTCCCACAGGTCCAGCTGCAATGAGCATCTGGGCGACCGTATTGATGACCATAGCAATGACGCCCGTTGCAAGGCCTAAGGCAAAAATACGGGAATAGCTCAAGAGGTCACTGAGGTAGCCGCTGATGTTATAAAGGCTCAGGACACCGCCAATAAGACGGCTCACGATACCCTTCTTATCCCGCCCCCCAAATAGGACGATGATGGCAGCGCCCAGAAGGGCGATATCCTTTCCGATACTGCCCGGTACGAACGGCATGAGGAAAAGACCTGTAAAGAGGATGAGCCAGCTGAACTGGTCACAGACAGCCCCCATGATATCGCCATCGCGAATCAGGAGATATGCCTTGGTCAGCATTCCCAGTGCCAGATGAAGGATGCCAAGGCCAAAGCAGAGGGCAAGCATCTTCAGGGGTTCATTCATAGGAACAAAAAGCAGCGGATGCCATTCCAGGCCAAACCAGCCGCCAAAAAGAGCCCCCCAGATAATGGTCGAAATACTGCCAAAAAGGCAGACCATAACGAGCTGACCGCCCAATCCCTGAGGTTTCACTTTCTTCATGACAAGATAAAGCAAGATCGTCAGGACAAGACCGTAGCCTGCATCAGAAAGCATCATTCCAAAGAAGATGAAATGGAACGGTGCCATAAGAAAATCAGGGTCGAGGGTTCCGGCCTTAGGAAGGGAATAAAGCCCAATGACGGATTCATAAGGCGCCACAAGCTTATTGTTTTCAAGGACCGTCGGCGGAATTTCACCTTCTTCAGGATCCCGGAAGGCCAGCTGGTAAGCATCCGTTACCCCACTGATGACCTTTTCCACATGAGATTGCCTGTCCCCGCGGATCCAGCCCGTCAGTACAAAGGCACGTTCTGTTTCGATACCGCCATCGGCAAGGCGGTCCTTTTCCGCGCTCAGCTGATCATAATAAAGCTCAACGGAGGCTTTTTCCTTGGCCGCTTCCTTGGCTTCAAACCGCAGTTTTTCGGCTTCAATTTCCCGGCCCTTTGCCTCTTCCGCCAGCTCGTTTGCCACATCCCGGGCAAGGCCGCTGCGCTTAGGAAGAACGGCTTCCGTAAATTCATGGTCCTTGAGGAGATGTTTGACCCCTTCTTCCGCATCCTTGTGAGCAAGGACAACGAGGGCCTGTCCATCGGGGGCAAGGCCATAGGCCTTCATTTCCGCAAGAAGCGGTGCGAGACCTTCCCGAACAGCGTCCACTTCCTTATCGGGCACAAACCCCACAAATAGGCGAGTATCTTCCGTAAAGCTCAGCTGTTCCAAGGGAATATCAAGATCCAGCCAAGGATTCAGGCTCTCTATTTGGGTACGGAGGGCGGCCGCTTCACTGTCAAGGGAGGCCACCCGGTTAGCCAAAGTATCCACCCGTTCCGTGACCTTCTCACCCGTTTGACTGGGCTTTAGGAAAGCGTCATAGGATAGCTCCGCCCGCTTGGGAAAAAGACCTCCTTTGGCCCCGTTCTGCGCCATAAAACGCAGGACCTGACCGGTCTTTTCCAATTGGGCGCTCACCTCTTCAGCGCCTTCAAGGCCTTTTTTCTCACCTTCGGATTCAATCATGACACTGCCGTCTTTCTGCAGAGCCATGAGCAGAGCGTCGCGATCTTGCTTGAGCGCATAAAGCGTCCATTTTTTCATTTTGACTAGCATTCGATCACGACCTTTTCCATAATGTACTTCACCGCTTTATCAAGACGGGCACGGGCAGCCTCTGCCTTCTGCCGGTCTTCTTCGGCCTTTTGGGCGACAAAGGCATCGGCCTGCTCATGGGCCTTTGCTTCTGCTTCCGAAACGGTCTTCTGCGCAGCTTCACGGGCCTTTGCCACCAGGGTGTCAGCTTCCTTCCGGGCTTCCTCCTGGGCTTCGCGCAAAAGAACACGGGCAGCTGCCGTCTTTTCCTTCTTCAGTTCATCAGCAGCCTTTTCCGCGGCTTTGATATCTTCTAACATGGACATGGTCTCACCACCTTTGCTCCATTAATGTGCAGATAAAAACTGTACATTTTCCCCCACTTCCTCGCAAAAAGAAGATGAAAAACATAACAGCTTATTCCATTATACAATATTTCAGTCAAGAATTGTCAAAAATTCTTTGGATTTTTTAAAATAATTCTGTTTTAAGAACTTGTATCAAATTCCAAGATTCCTATCCATCGCGATAAGGTCCGAAAGACAGTGGAAAAAACGTTACGACCTCGCACTCCATCTTATTTTTTTAAGCCAATTGTTCACAAAAAATCCATAAAAAAACTGCCGCTTCACGCAGCAGTTTTTGATCCATAAAGAAATGATCCCGTTTCGGCAGGGTCAAAGACCTACACGGTGACTCCACAGCGGATAGGCACACAGGAACACGGTCACAAGGAGCATGAGATAATCCCATACGCCCAGTTTCATGGGCCGACGATTCCGGTACGTATTGGGGCCAAAGCCCTTGAGTTCCATGGAAAGGGCAAGCGTATCCGACTTGGCAACAGCTCGCATGACAAGAGGTTTGACAACAGCCAGGTAGGCAAAAAGACGTTTCAAGGCATTGCCGCGATTGGAATAACCCCGGCAGGACTGGGCATCAAGGGTGATGGCACTGTCTGACAGGAAATCCGGTACAAAGCGCAGGGCGGTCGTAAGCATGAAAGCATACTCATAGGGCATGTGGAACTTTTCTACAAGGGCCTGGGCAATATCCTGGATCTTTGTTGATGCCAAAAGGCAGAGGAAAGCCGTTGTCATAACAAACATCCGCAGGCCGCCCGTCAAGGCCACTTCAAGGCTCGAGCCAAAAAGCATCTGGAAGATGATCATGAGAGCCGTAAAGACCGTCAAGGTTCCGATGGCCGCCATGGTAGCGCGGTCCCGTTTGATATAAAGAAGGATGACAAGTTCCAGGGCAAGGATCATGGCAACAGCCGGGATGGGAAGCAAAAAGACCCAGGCTGTGACAGCAAGGACGAGGATGAGGCGCGTAAATGCGGTCAGTTTCATTTTCCCTCGCCTCCTTTCAGCGCAAGCTTGCTGCAGAGTTCCTCCGGCGTCGTCACGCCCGTCACTTTCATTTGCGCACAGATGCGGGAAAGAATGGGCTGTTTCAGTCCCCAAGCCTCAATGGGGCGTTTGCCGTCAAAAAGCTCCTCTGTATGGCCGTCATAGACGAGGTCCCCGTGGGACAGGACAAGGGCCCGTGTCGTATAGGTCCGAGCAATATCCATATCGTGGGTAATGAGGATAAGTGTCATATGGCGCTCCTGCTGAAGTCTGCCAAGATAGGCCATCATGTGGCGCTTTTCCTGTTCATCCTGTCCGTTGGTGATTTCATCAAGAATCAAAGTCTTAGGCTGGAGCGCAAGGGCCGTTGCAACGCCAAGGCGGCGTTTCTGACCAAAGGAAAGGGCCCGCGGATAACGATCCAAAAACGGCGTCAGTCCCATGGCTTCCACGGCCTCCCGCACCTGACGGTCAACAGTGGATTGAGGAAGCTTTTTATTGGCAAGTCCATAGGCCACTTCTTCATAGACCGTATCCCCCAAGATCTGCAGGTCAGGGTTCTGGAATACATAGCCAATCTGATCGGCCAAATCGGCCGGTTCAAAATTGACAATATCCCGGCCATCGATGAGGATCTGTCCGCTGCGAGGATGATTGAGGGCCATGAATAGACGGCTCAAGGTCGTTTTGCCGCTTCCATTATGCCCTAAAAGGGCCACAGCCTCCCCATCATGGATGGTGCAGCTGATATCGTTCAAGACGGGGATACCCCGCCGATAGGCAAAGGTTACGGTTTTTGCTTCAATCATGGTCTTTCTCCTTTTCAAACCGTTCCGCAAGTTCCTGCACGGCTGCCGCTTCACTGCGCCAATCCTGCAGTGTTACGGGGTACTTTGCTTCAAGGCCCAGTTTGATGCGCCACAGTTCAGGGAGATTGGCCCGAAGCGATTCCTGGGAAAAGGCCTGGCGGGCAGCTTCCTCAAAGGGACCCTGGACCTTGATCTCACCTTTTTCCATAAGCACCATATGGGTCATGTAGGGCAGCAGATAATTAAGGTCATGTTCCACAACGACCACAGTCATCCCATGGTCCTTATGGATCCGGTCCACAAGGGCATACAGGGAACGGGCCCCATCAGGATCCATGGCCGAAACCGGTTCATCAAGGATGAGGATGTCCGGACGCGTCGCAAGGACGGATGCCAAAAGCAAGCGCTGCCGCTGTCCGCCCGACAGCTCGTCGAGCTGGTAGTTTTCCCGATCCGGCAATCCGACGTCATTTAAGGCCTCTTTGACGCGGGCATCGACTGCATCAGGACTGAAACCATGGTTCAAAAGGCTGAAACTGATTTCCTCGCCTGCCGTGAGGGAGACCATTTGACTTTCGTAATCATCAAGCATAATGCCAACGCGCATGGCAAGATCCGAAATCTTTTTATCGCGGATATCCTCGCCGAGCACTTCCACTTTCCCGGCATAACGGCCGCCATAGTAGGTCGGAACGATACCCGTCATGGCCCGGCAGAGGGTCGTCTTGCCGGCGCCGCTGGGTCCCGCGATGGCCGTAAAGGAACCTTTTGCAACGGAAAGATTGATTTCCTTCAAAAGAACGTCGTTCTGGGGATAGGCGTAATAAAAACCCGAAAGACGGATGACACTGTCACTCATGGTCCCCACCTCCTGTCGTATGGAATACCTTTTCTACCGGCTTATAGAGGGCCTGTGTGATGAGCGCGTTGAGGACGGCAACGACAAGCACGACAGGCAGCATGACCTTGAGCCACGTGGAAAAGGGAAGGCCCAGGACAACGCAGAGGATGTTCGTAAAAACAGAACCACTCACAAGGGTTGCAAAAAAACCGATGATGAGGGGGGCCAACCGGAATTTTCCCAGATGAAGGGAAACAAACGCCTTCACAAGAAGGCAGGCGGTCAGGGACCCTGCAATTTCACTGGCAATGTTGCCCAAAGGAAATGCCGATTTGGAAGAAGGCACAATGGTAAGGCCTGCCACAAACCCCGTCCCTAAGGCGCGCAAAAGACCAGGATGAGTCAAATTGGTGGTTATGGAATACATGGCAATGGTCCAGTTGGGCGTCACCCCGCCCACATTAGGACTGATGGTATGCAAAATGACACCAATGGCAAGCAGCAGGGCTGTAATGGCCACCCAGCGATGGCTGTCCCTCGCAGCTTCCACGGTGATGAGTTCCGGTACTTTTTTTTCCATCTCCTGTCCTTCCTTTCTTCCGTTGTAATGGATTATTCTCCTAGTGTATTTTTTTAAGATGGCAATGTCAATGGGATTTCCCCCATATTGGCAAAAATCCACGCAAAAAGGAAGCTGTCTGAAAAAGACAGCTTCCCGTAGCCGCACAAACGGTCTTTCCTGAGTGTCCCGCTTATTTTGCATATTTTCTTTTAAGGAAATCCCCACCCACTTGCGGGAAAAGAAGATACGTAAGGATATCTTCCTCGCTTTTTGCAATATCTCGGCTTGCGGAAACGCCCGCCTGCCAGCCCGGTGCAATCATGTCAGCCGGACGACAGGAAAGCGGTTCCGACTCCTTACGAAGGACGAGTTTCTTAAGAACTTCCGCAACAGGTCCAGGCGCTTTACCATATTTCCCGAGGACGTAATCCTTCACTTCCTTTAAAAGGACCTTGTAGCGGCCCCCGCTCATGACATTCATCGTGGCCTGGGCGCCGCACATTTGAGAAAAAGGTGTCCCCAACGGGGGATAGCCCAGATCACGGCGAACATTGACCACTTCCTCAAGGACCTCCGGCAAGCGGGTTTCCGCATTGAGCTGGGCAAGCTGGAATTCCAGGTTGCTCCGCATCCCGCCAGGGATCTGATGACGCACTACGTTGATGTCAACCCCGCGCAGCTTTGATTCATATTCATGATGGGCCTGCCGCACCTTTTGGAGGTGAGCCGTAATGGGCGCCAGCTTCGTATAGTCAAGTCCTGTATCGCGCTCCGTGCCGGCAAGGACGGCAATCAAGCTTTCCGCGCAAGGATGCCCGGTTCCCAAGGCAAAAGCAGCCGTATCGACATCTACCACATCGACACCGGCGCGGATAACTTCCCAGTAGGTAATATCCGTCATCCCGCCTACACAGTGCGCGTGATAGTGGACCGGCACATCAAAGGTTTCCTTCAAGGCCTTGACGGTCTCTACCGCTTCCCGGGGCGTCTTCATCCCGCCCATGTCTTCGAGATGAAGGGCCGTGGCACCAATGTCAAGATAGTCCTGCGCCGTCTTTATGAAGGATTCCACCGTGTGGACAGGGCTTGACGTAAACTGAATATTGGCTTCCACCTTCTTCCCGGCTTTAAGGGCAGCTTCGGCAGCGCGGCGCACATTGCGCACATCGTTGAGGCCGTCAAAGATGAGGAAAATGTCAATGCCGTCACGGGCTGCGGCAGCAACAAAATGATCGACCACATCATCCGGATAAGGAGCATAGCCCAAAAGATTCTGTCCCCGCAGAAGCATACGCAGGGGCGTCTTCTTCACATGAGCCTTGATTGTGCGCAGACGCTCCCAGGGATCTTCTCCCAAAAAGCGGATGCACGCGTCAAAGGTCGCACCACCCCACACTTCCAGGGCATCAAAGCCAAATTCATCAAGCGGTTCCAGGACGGGAAGCATTTCCTCCGTCGTCATGCGGGTCGCGATGGCAGCCTGCTGGCCATCACGAAGGTCACAGGACACAAGGCGTACAGGACATAACATGTTCATTCTCCTTTTTACATCAAAAGCTGCGCGGACAGCCAGTTCATTGGGTATAAGCAGCCGGCCTTTCTCCCAAGGCCGGCTGCCTTAGAGGGCAAAGGTCACGCAAACGGGGCTATGCGTCTTAATGACATGTTCACCATCATGGAGGCGGCCCGTTTGGGGATCGACATCAAAGACGCGGATGGACGCGCCCAGTTCATTGGCCACAACGAGCATGGACCCATCAGGCACCATACCGATGAAGCGGGGCTGTTTGCCTTTTGTAGGAATCCACTGAACCAGGGAAAGTTCTCCCGTTGCAGGGTCTGCAGCAAAAACACTCACCAAATCTGCCTTGCGATTCGACACATAGACAAAACGGCCGCCAGGAGCAGACACGATACCGCTTGCCCAGCCATCATCAGTGAAGGTATCAGGCAGGGTCGGCACAATCTGGAAGGGGGATAGGGTCCCTTTTTTTGCGTCAAAATGATAGGCCGTGACGGTATAATCCTTTTCATTGGAACCATAGCAGCAGCCCTTGGGGCCAGCAAAAGTCAGATGGCGGGGTTCCGCAATCTCGCGGCTGGGCACCCGATCTGTCGGGGTCAGCGTGCCGTCATGGTTGATCTTGAAAACGTCAACCTGTCCAAAGCCATGTTCCCGACCCTGGCAGGAAACAAGCAGATATTCCCGGGACGGATCCTGAAGGACCTGATGGGGATGGGAAAAATGGCCAGCCTCTTTGCCAGGAATGACGTACTGATTGACACAGCTACCCACCGTTCCATCTTCCCGGCGTTCAATGACAGAAACTGTGCCCGTTGCAAGGTTTGCCACATAGATCCACTTGTTGCAGCGGTCCATGGACAGGTGGACCGGGTTCTTTCCTTCTGTACTTGCCGTTTGGAGATAGGTCAGGCAACCCGTCTTCCGTTCCCGTTTGAAAGCACTGATTTCGCTGAAGTCACCGTGGACGGAATAGAGGAAATCCCCGGTTTCGTCAAAGCATTGGAAAGAAGGGTTCACCAAATCCTCCACGACTTGAATGAGCTTCCAGTCATAACCATGTACTTCGTAAACGGAAATTCCTTTTCCCGTGGCATTGCGTTCCTTTGTCGTTCTCGATCCAACGTAAGCAAACATGAGCATTCTCCTTTTCAGCAGTAAATCAGTACACAATCAGTTTGGTCACACCTACAAGGGAAAAGACCACAACAAGCATAACAGCACAGAAAGACAGGAGGAAAAGTTTCAGGAACATCTTCGACGAATCTTCCGACGAAGCCGCTTCGTTCTGGGCTACCGTCGCCATGATGAGGCTACCGCCTGTAGAAAGAGGGCTGATGCCGGCTACCGTTGCGGCCCCAACCACGCCAACAAGCATATCGACAAGGCGTAGCTCGCCGCCTACCTTGGCAATGATTTCAGGCAGGGTCGGAATGAGGGTTGGAAAGACAACGCCGTTGGCCGAGCTGAACCAGCTCATAAAACCGGCCGTAGCAGCAATCAGTCCGGCCGCCGTACCTTCCGTCATAAGGGAAGCCAAGAGGTCTGCCAAAAGTTTGATTCCGCCTGCTTTTTTGATGACGCTCATAAGAACGCTGATGCCGCAGATAAGGATCAGGACATTCCAAGGAACAAGCTTTATAGGACGCTTTTTGTCCGCCGCTCCGACAAACATGAGAAGAAACGCAAGGAAGAAAGAGACAAACCCCACATCCATACGGAAGATGACAACCATGACAACAAGGGCAGCAAGGCCGGCAAGGCAGATCTTCTGTTCCCACGTAAAGGCTTCACCGCCCGCGTTCTGAAGATCCGCGTCAAGGGTCATCCGATAACCGCCCAAGACCACATAAAAGACAGCGGCAATGAAGACGTTTGCTGCCGTGACGCCGTAAAAGACAGGAACCGCAATGCCTGGCACATGGAGGGAAGCCGTGAGGTCTGTTACGATGATTCCCGTCAGGGCAATGGGGGATGCCGTCCCACCAACAGCCCCCAAGATGGCCATGACAGCCATAAGGATAGGGTCTGCCTTCATCTGGACCGCAAGGCTGACAGCAAAGATGATCATGACAGACTGGACAGAAATGGCGCCCGGCCCGGCGGCACTCATGACATAGGAAACCACATAGATCACGACAGGCATGAGAAAGGGCCTCATTTTAAATAAACTGATAATTTTTCTCGAAAGAAGTTCCAAGGTCCGGTTGTCCTGCAGGAGGGCAAAAAAGTACATCGTTCCCAAAAGGGTCAGAAAAAGCTTGGTCGGAAAACCAGCGACAAGGACTTTGACGCTTATCCCCATTGCGGCCGTCAAGATAAAGCCCAGGGCCAGGGATACGATTCCCACATTGATGTTTTTCCAAAAGCCAATGGCAATGGCTGCAATCAGGACCAGCAGTGAAATGGTTTGCATCAGTTCTCCTCCTTTCCATCAAATCATGAAGAAAGAGGAAACAGGGCCTTTATCTGGCCTGTTCTATCCCCGTTTCCTCTTTATGGCGCGTTTAAGGTTTCTTCCTGATAGCTGGGTTTATTTCCCCAGTTTGTAGAAGTTGATGAGACTGCCGGCAAGAAGGACTTCCTTTTCTGCTTCCGTCACATCAGGAAGGTTCAGCTTCAGCACTCTCGTCTTCCCGTCTTCAGAAATGACCGTAGCCTCCACTTCTGTCAGACCTTTTTCCACAGCATTGCGTATGTTCGGCAGGTAGATGTATTCACCGGGCTGAAGGTCGATGGGATCGGTCCCGCAGGTGAAAGGCAGGATGCCCCAGTTGACACAGTTGGAGCGATACCGTTTCGTTGCGTATTCGATACAGATATTAGCAAAGCCGCCTAGAACTTTTTGGCAGCTTGCCGCATATTCACGGGCGCTGCCGTCACCAGGCCGTTTTGCATAAAGAACGCTGCCAATGCCCGTATGGTTCATGAGGCGGTCCTTAGGCACGAAAATGCCGGCCTTTTCCAAGATGGAGAAGTATTCCATGGCCGTTTTCTCATCACCCTTAAGCCGAGCCCGTTCAAATTCGCGAACTGTCTTGGCACGGCCCACGTATTTCGGATCCTTGCGGATTAAGGTGAATGCGGAAATTTTTTCCGGATTGGAACGATAGGATGCCGTTTCACCGGAAGGAATGAGTTCATCCGTCGTCGTGACTTCATCATGGATGACGCTTGCCACCTTAAGGAGAAGGTCATCTGCCAGTTCTGTCATATCAGGCCAGTCGCGGATATCCGGACCATAGACCATTTCCACATCCTTTTCGGCTTTCTTGAAGCCGTTATAGACCGTATGTTCATAAATCTGGCTGTTGAAGTGGTACTTTGGATAGGTAATATCCTGCCATACTTCTTCCGCACTCGTCAGTTTACCGCCGTTAAAGCTCGTTGCAGCAATGCTGCGGGAATCCATGAGGGCAACACAGGAGAACTGGTTCATGGCTGGGTTAGAACCTTCGCGGTTCGGAAAGTTGCGCGTTGTGTGGCGAATGGAGAATTCGTTGTTGGCAGGTGTATCGCCGGCGCCAAAGCAAGGTCCGCAAAAAGCACTCTTTACGCGGACCCCGTAGTCCATGAGTGTCTTGATGGTCCCGGCTTCCATGAGGGCTGTCATGATGGGCTGGCTGGCAGGATAAACATTGAAGTTGAAGCTGCCGACGCCGTGATTCATATATTCAGCCATCTTTCCGACGGCATAGAGGTTTTCAAAGGAACCAGAACAGCAGCCTGCGATGACGCCCTGGTCAACATAGAGCTTGCCGTCGTCATGGATCTTTCCGGCAAGGTTCCAATGGACGTTAGGGTTATTTTCAAAGGTGCGCTTGGCATTTTTGTCGATGATGGAAAGGGCTTCCTTCGGATCAGCAATGATTTCCTTCAGGCTGTAGACATTGCTCGGATGGAACGGAAGGGCAATGACCGGTTCAATCATATCGAGGTTGACTTCGATGACCTTATCATAAAGTGCGGTATCGTCCGGTTTCATTTCCTTGTAATCTTCAGGACGGCCGTGGATGGCAAAGTATTCTTCCGTCTTTGCGTCCGTCGTCCACAGAGAGGACAGACACGTCGATTCCGTCGTCATCGTATCGATGCCATTGCGGAAATCCATGGACAGGTTCTTGACGCCAGGACCAACGAATTCGAGAACGCAGTTCTTGACAAAACCATTTTTGAAGACTTCGCCGATAATGGAAAGGATAACGTCCATGGGCCCAACCCAAGGTTTCGGCGTTCCTGTCATGAATACGGCAACGACTTTCGGGTACTTCAGGGCATAGAACTTACCCAGCATGGCTTTGGCAAGTTCCGGCCCGCCTTCGCCAATGGACAGGGAGCCCAGGGATCCATACCGCGTATGGCTGTCGGAAACGATGGCCATATCGCCGGCACTCACGATCATTTCCCGCATATACTGATGGATGACCGCTTCATGGGGCGGAACAAAGATGCCGCCGTATTTCTTGCACGCCGAAAGGGCGTATTTATGAACGTCTTCATTGATCGTACCGCCGACAGCATTCAGACAATTGTGGCAGTTCGTGAAGACGCAGGGCATAGGAAATTCCTTGAGCCCGCTGGCAATGGCCGTCTGCAGGATGCCAACATAGGTGTTGTCATAGACCCCCATGGAATCAAACTTAATGCTGAGGTTTTCCCTATCGTTCGTCTGACAGTGGGCCTTCAGCACCTTGTAGGTCATGGTTCCCTTCCGCGCGGTTTCAGGGGTCGTGCCAACCTTCTCCTTCCCGCTGCGGATTACTTTATTTCTCATGACATAGGTCGGTTCGCCGTATAACTTGATCATGTTCCCTCTCCTTTTTTCAAGAATCTTTTTTTAGCTGCCCTTACCGGATGTAGACCGTGCCATCCATGATGCGGCGGGCTGTTCGGAGGACGCCGCCCTTGACGACGCGTTCACCATCCATTTCCATATCCACATCCGTAACACCGCTGGCGTGTCCCAGCATGAACTGATGCTGGCCTTCCTTCGGCTTTACAATTTCGTTCACAAGGGTTCCCGGAATAAGTGCCGCAGCCCCCGTGCAGACCGTCACTGTCATGGGATAGGCCTTATGGAGAGCACCGACGGAAATACCGCGGACACATAGGTCCATAGATTCCTTCTTGACCGTCTCCCCATCCATGTTCACATAATCCTGTGGTTCGGATACGATGGAAACCTTCGGGATGGACGTGCATTTTGTGCGGGCGTCTTCCCAGTTGTCTACAAGACCGCAAGCCTTGGCAGCAAGGCAGCGAACACGTTCAATATGTTCCATAACAGACTTATTGGCGTTTAGTTCCGTAAGTTCCGTTCCTTTGATGCCAAGGTCCTTGGCCCGGATGAAGACAACTGGGTTAGAGCAATCCATGATGGTTACTTCGATAGGGCCATAGTCCGGCACATCAAGGATATCCCGATTACTGCCCGTGGGCAGGAGTTTTCCCGTTGCCGCACCGGCAGGATCCATGAAGTACATATCGATTGGGGATCCCGTTCCCGGAACCCCTTTGATGGCAGCGTCACCATAGACATCGGCGTGACCATCCTTGACGCGGACATGTTCTTCGATGATTTTTTTCGTGTTCGTGTTGTAGACCTTGACAACCGTAATCGGTTCGACCGCTTCCACAAGCCCTTCATCAATCGCATAGGGCCCTACCGCTGAGGATATATTGCCGCAGTTGGCATTCCAGCCCAACGTTGGTTGTTTGATATCAACCTGGCAGAATGTATAATCTACGTCCGCATCGGGCCTTGTCGATTTGGCAATAATGGCGACCTTACTCGTCGAAGACACAGTGCCTCCCATACCGTCAATCTGTTTGACGTCTGGTGTGCCCATGACTTTCAGAAAAATTTCATCCCAGGCTTTGGGCTCTTCCGGAAGATCCTCTTTATGGAAAAACACCGCTTTGCTCGTCCCGCCCCGCATATAGACACAGGGGAATTTTCTTACTGCCATGATTTTGCCTCCTTAGTACTTGCTTTGTGATACAATATTCTCAATACGATTTTATATAATAAATTTCCATTCCAGAAAGGAATTGAAAATGGATACGAAAAAACTCGCTTATTTTCTCCGCCTCCACGAAAATGGGAACATCACCCACACAGCCAAAGAAGTCTTTCTAACCCAATCGGCCCTGACAAAGATGATCCAAGGCTGGGAAGAGGAATTCCACTGCAAACTGCTTACCCGTTCCCGCAAAGGAGTCCGCTTTACACGGGAAGGAGACCTGTTTGTCACCTTGTGCCAGCAGATTCTTGCTCTCGAAAAAACATTCCGAGAAGATGTATCATCAGCGACCGATGAACTCACCGGATCCATCACCATTGGGGTCTCCTTAAACTACATGAGCCGCCATTTTCCGACCATCCTGCGCCGCTTTACCCAGACGTATCCCCGCATCCATCTGACCGTCATGGATTCCCACAGTGAAAAACTCTACAGCGATCTATTGAACCACAAACTTGATATTGCCATCGTCCGCGGCGATTACAAATGGTCCGATACGAAAATTCTCCTTGATTCGGAGCCCTTCTGCCTCGTGAGCTGCCACCCCCTCACGGAAGAAACCCTCTGCCAAGAACCTTATGTGGGACACCGGACCGATATGAACACCAAGTTCAGCATTGACCGCTGGTTCTTTGAAAAAAAGCTCACCGTTCCTGACGCCGCTCTGTGGCTTGGCAGTATCGACGCCTGCCGCGATGTCATCCAAGAAGGTTTTGGCTGGTCCATCCTGCCCAAGATTTGTCTCACGGGGTTTCAAGGAAACCTGACACCCATGACCTTCCAAGACGGAACCCCGTTCCTGCGCCACACCTATGCCCTCGTCTCTCATGGAGAATCAACTGCACCCCATGTCCAGGCCTTTCTGGAAGCCTTGATGGCTTATCACAAGATTCTGTAATTTTCTTCCTCTCGATTGTACTGCCCCATTTTCATTCTGTAAAATGATTGTTAATGATTATTAACATTCTTAATTGGAATTTTAATTTCAAAGGCACAACGCCTTGACAACCAGGATGGTCTCCCGTATAATGAGTTCACTCATCAGAGGGTACGCTGTTCAAAAGAAACAGTACGCCGGATAAGATGACAGGCTGAAATGCCTGTTTTCTTATCCGGCGTTTTTTGTTGCAGCACCCGTCTAGAAAGGAGCTTTTCCCATGCCTTCGCAAATCGATTTTACCTCGGGGAGCGTTTCTCGCACACTCATCCACTTTGCCCTTCCCGTCATGTTTGCCCTCTTTCTCCAAGCCATGTACGGCACCGTCGATCTTCTTATCGTCGGTCAGTTTGCTTCCAGCACGGACGTTTCCGCTGTTGCTACAGGCGCCCAGATCATGCAGACTGTGACAAATCTCATCAGTTCCCTTGCCACAGGAACGACAGTCCTTTTGGGGCAAAAGATCGGCGAAAAAAAGCCTTCAGAAGGCGGTGAGATTGCAGGCGCCTCCCTCGTTCTTTTTGCCTTCATCGGCATCGCCTTCAGCCTCTTATTGACTTTGGGTGCGGCCCCCTTGAGCCGTGCCATGAATGCTCCGGAAGCCGCTTTTTTGAAGACGGTCCATTATCTATCCATCTGCGGCGGCGGTACCCTCATCATAATCTTCTATAACCTCATTGGCGGACTCTTTCGCGGTATGGGAGATTCCCACACGCCCTTTATTGCCGCAGCCATTGCCTGCGTGTCAAACGTCGTCCTTGACCTCCTTATGGTCGCGGTCTTTTCTTTTGGTGCCGCAGGCGCGGCCCTGGCAACCGTCCTTTCCCAATGCATCAGCGTTCTCCTCTCCTACCAGTTCATCCGTCAGAAGAAGCTGCCCTTTACGCTGACACTCGCCCATATCAGGTTTCAAAAAAAGACCATCAAGCGGATCTTGATCTTGGGGGTTCCGCTTGCTGTGCAGGATTTTTTTGTAGGCCTGTCCTTTCTCATCATCCTCGCCATTGCTAACAGCCTCGGGGTTGATGCTTCGGCCGGGGTCGGCGTCTCAGAAAAGATCTGCGGCTTTATTATGCTGGTCTCAGCATCCTTCATGCAGTCCATGGCGGCCTTCACGGCCCAAAACAAAGGAGCTGGCCGCATGGACCGTGCCGTCAAAGCTCTTCACTGCGCCATGGGTCTTTCCTGCGGCTGCGGCCTTATCATGGGCTTTTTCACCTTTTTTCACGGTGACATCCTGGCCGGCCTTTTTACGTCCTCCCCATCCGTTATGGCAGCCGCAGCGGACTACCTAAAAGCCTACGCTTTTGATGCTTTCCTCACGAGTTTTCTCTTCTGCTTCATTGGCTTTTACAATGGGCTGGGCCTGACTACGTTTGTCATGGTTCAGGGGATTTTTGGCTCCTTTGGGGTCCGCGTTCCCCTCTCCTATCTCATGAGTCAATTCCAGCCAGTTTCCCTTTTCCATATTGGTCTGGCAACACCGGCCTCAACCCTCATCCAGATCGCTCTTTGCCTTGGCTGCTGGTCCTTCCTCAAAAAGCATCCCTCGCACCTACAGTAAAAGGGTCTGTGAAGAAAGCTACATTCATTTCTTCACAGACCCTTTTTCATGTATGATGGCGGAATAAATAGCCCGCAAGAATCAAGGTCACACCAGCGACGACAGTCAGCGGCAGCAAGTTCCACGAAAGACTGGTAAGGGGCAGTCCCTCCAGGTAAATGCGCCGGATGAGTTCCAGACCAAAGCGCAGGGGATCGATATAGGTCAAAGTCTGTAGGAAGACCGGCATGTTCTTAATTGGCGTAATGATCCCCGAAAGAAGAGCCATAGGGACCATCATGACAATGACATAAACAAGCACTTGCTGCATATTCTTTGAAATGGAAGAAACGCAGAGACCAATCCCGGTAGAACTGAGGACATAGAAGAAAACCGCGACATAAAAATCAAGAAAGGACCCCGCAAAAGGCACCTTAAACCAGAAAAGACTGATAAAAAGCAGGATCGTACACTGGATGATGCCGACGATCATGGGCGGAACGGCCTTGCCGATGAGGATGATGGGTTCTGAAATGGGCGCCACCAAGATCTGCTCGAACGTCCCTTCCTCCCGTTCCCGGGCAACGGAAAGGCCTGAGAGCAGGAAGACCTGGGAAAAGCTCAAGAGCCCAATGATGCCAGGCAGAAAGAACCACCGCGTAATCTGGTTGGGATTGAACCAAGTCCGCGTTTCCAAGGACACCGGACTTTTGATTCCGCTCCTTTCCAGATTGTACCGGCTGATGATCTGCCCCATATGGCCAATGACCTGACCGGCAATCACCGTGTTGCGGCCATCGGCAATAACTTGCACGGGCGCTTCCTGATCTTGGTTCAGGCGTCTGGAAAAATCAGAAGGGATGGAAACAGCCATGACTACATCGCCCCGGTTGATATAATCATCAATTTCCCTGGCATTTTGAAGCGTCGCAGCCCGTTGGAAAAACCCTGTCCCATCAATATGGGAAATGAGGTCGGCCGATTCCTTGCTGTGGCTTAGGTCAATCACAGCATAAGGGGCTTTCTCCAAATTGTAGTTGGCCGCATAACCAAAGAGGAAGCCCAGGATGATACAGGGCACGACAATGATAAGGCGTGTCGCCTTATCCTGCCAAATGGCTAGGATTTCCTTGCGGCAGATGACGGCAAGCTGTTCCAAATAAAGCTGTATACCTTCCATCATTCCACCTTCTTTCTGGTCATCTCAAAGGCAGCGCCAATAAAGAAAAACCCGTATAAGAGCAATAGGCCGCCTTCCTTAAAGAGGATCCCCCAATGGGTACCGGATAGGAAAAGGGACCGGATGCAAGTCAAATAGTGACTGAAAGGAAGAATGGCCCCGATGAGCTGAACCCCAACCGGAGTGGACCGCAGATCAAAGATAAATCCTGAAAGGACAAAACAGGGAAGGAAGCTGATCAAGAGGGAGGACTGGCAGGCAAGAAACTGGTTCTTGGTCACTTCGGAGATGACAAGTCCGATGCCAAGGGCAACCATTAGATAGATCATGGAAATCAAGATTACCATAGCAAGAGAGCCCACAAGGGGCACCTCAAAGAGGACCCGAGAGAAGAAAAGACAAAGAAAAACCCCCACCATGGCTACACAAAAATACGGAATGATCTTGGCAAGGATCAGCTCCAAAGGGCGGACAGGCGTAACAAAAAGGGATTCAAAAGTCCCCCGTTCCCACTCCCGAGCCATAACAATGGCCGTCAGCATGATGCCCACAAGGGTCACAATCAGCATAATCAGACCGGGCAGGAAAAACCAGGTACTGGAATTGGCGTCATTGAACCACATACGGGACTCAAGGGCCACCTGCGCCGATCCTGCCATACCCTTCTGCCTCCTCAAAAAAGAAGCAATCCCGCTTTCAATATAGGTCTGGGTCGTCATGGCCGTAGCCGTTTCCACCCCATCAAGAGCGACAAAGATTTTTGCTCGGCCCTGGGCAAACTTGGATGTAAAATCTGGCGGAATATCGATGATCACACTGGCCTTTCGATCAAGCAAAAGGGCTTCGGCTTCCTTGAAAGATGTGACATAAGTGGGAGAAAAATAGCGGGACCCATTCAGGAAACTCACCGCATCCTGGGCCTTGGGAGAAGTGTCTTCCAAAACAACGGCCGTGGGAATGTCCCGGATATCAAGGGAAATGCCATACCCGATAATCAAAATCAGCGCAATGGGAAGGACAATCCCCAGCAAAAGGGAACTGGAATCGCGGGAGAGCTGGAGAAACTCTTTTTTGATCAAGGCGCTCATCCGCCGCAGGAATCCATTCATCACGAGTTCTCTCCTTTCCTTCGCGCCTGTTCAACAATCGTCATAAAGATTTCATCCATATCCGCCCCCTCCTTATGGAGGGTTTGCCGGATTTCCGCAGGACTTCCAATGGCCAACAGGTGTCCATTGTCCTGAATCATGAAACGATCACAGTATTCAGCCTCTTCCATGAAATGGGTCGTAATGATGATGGTGGTCCCCCGGGCCGCCAGAGCTGTGATCTGACGCCAAAAATTGCGCCGCGTAAGCGGATCGATTCCCGACGTTGGTTCATCAAGAAAAAGAATCTTAGGTTCATGAAGGAGCGCACAGGCCATGGAAAGCCGCTGCTTATATCCGCCCGGTAGGTCACCAGCCTTGCAGTCGAGACAATCGGACAAATAAAATTCATGGGAAACAGCCTCAATCCGCTGGGCCAATTTTTTAGGACCAAGCCCATAGACGCCCCCAAAAAAGAGCAGGTTTTCCTTGACGCTCATATGGCGATACAGCGAAAATTTCTGCGCGACATAACCAATATGGGCCCTTGCCTGTGTCCGGGCCTGCCGTAAGTTGACACCCGCCACGGAAAGAAAACCGCTTGTCGCGGGCAAAAGACCGCAAAGCATCTTGAAAGTTGTTGTCTTACCTGCCCCGTTGGGGCCCAAAAGTCCAAAGATTTCCCCCTCATGGACTTCGAAGGAAGTATTGGAAACCGCTGTAAAATCCCCAAATTTGCGGACCAGATTCTTGACAATGATATTCACGTTCCGAGGGCTGGGCAGCGCCTCCTCAGCAAGGGGGCCACCTTCTTGGAAAAAGGGGAGCGAAGCTTCTTCCGCTTTTTTCAAAAGGATCATGAAGCCATCTTCCAGCGTCGAAGGAACTGGCTCTGCCTTGATTCCGCGTTTTTCGAGATAAGGAACACCGGTCACACCTTCCTGGAGAATAAAATGAACCTTTCCGCCGCGGGGTACGGCATCGACCACATGATCCCGGTCATCGATGAGCTGGGCCTGAAGGAGCCGGGTCGGCTGCTTTTTAGGGGATTCAAGAGCATAGCAGCGGCCCCTAGCAACCTCCGCGAGACCGTCCGGGGTCCCGCTAAAAAGAAGCTGACCCTTGTTAAGGACATAGACCTTTTGACACAGCGCCGCTTCGTTCATATAAGCGGTACTGACAAGGACGGATAAATTTTCCTCATGGACAAATTCCTGAAGGATTTCCCACAACTCCCGCCGGCTGAGGGGATCGACACCGACCGTAGGTTCATCTAGGAGCAAAAGTTCCGGCGATCGAACCAAGGTGCAGGATAGGCCGAGTTTTTGTTTCATTCCGCCCGACAGATTGCCTGCAAGGCGATTGGTAAAACGTTCCAGGCCCATCATGGTCAGCAGCTTGTGAAACCGTTCCGGTCTTTTTTCTTTGGGCACGCCATGAAGATCGGCATATAGTTCCATGTTTTCCTGTATGGTCAGGTCCTCATAAAGGCCAAATTTTTGCGGCATGTAGGAAATATGGCGCTGGATCGTTTGCGCCTCTTTGACGCTGTCAAACCCCAATACGCTCAGCTTTCCTTTTGTAGGATCCATCAACCCCGCCGTAAGCCGCATGAAGGTGGTTTTCCCGGCCCCATCAGGACCAATGATGGCCGTCAGCTCCCCTTTTTTCACTATAAGATCAAGATCCTTAAGGGCTTCCACACGCTTTCCCCGCTTAAGGGAAAACGTCTTATTCAGTTCTTGGGCACGGATTATGACCTCATCCATGGCACTTCACCCTTTACAATTTGATTTTGACCGTAGCTGGCATTCCCATGCGGAGGAGATTGTCGGGATCTTCTACATAGACCCGGACTTCATAAAGAAGGGCCGGACGCAGGTCCTTTGTTTCCACATTCTTAGGCGTAAATTCGGCCGTTCCTGAAATATAGCCTACTTGTCCCTGAATCGCGTGATTAGGGAAACTATCAATATACACGCTTGCTTTGCTGCCTTCATGAAGTTTTCCCAAATCAGATTCCTTGACATAAACACGGACCCATTTTTTGGTGTTGAGAGAAATTCGAAAGACCGGTTTCTGTGGAGAAGCCATATCCCCCACTTCAAGGAGCCGTGAACGGACCACACCATCTTGAGGGGCCTTGAGTTCATATTGACCGAGGGTATACTGAAGTTCCTTCAATTCCTGGGTCAGGCTCTCCAGTTTGGCTTCTCCTGATGCAATGTCCTCTTTTCGAGGACCGGCCAGGGCAAGCTCATAATTGGCCTGGGCTTCATTGGCGCGGGCAGAAGCCGCGTCAAGCTTGCTTTTTACGTCATCGAGGGATTCATCACTGATGGAGCGGCCTTGGGAGACATCGTAAGCCGCTTGCTTGCGTTCATATTCACGCTGGAGAAAATCCCGATTCGCCGCTGTTTCCTGAGCCTTGGCAGCAGCCTGATCAAGTTCCTGCCTACGGGTCCCATTATGCAGCTTATCCACAACGGCTTGTTGGGCTGCCACTTGGGCTTCGGCAATTTTCACCTTATATTGAAGCGCATCCGAATCAAGGCGGGCAAGGACTTGGTCTTTCTTGACCGTATCGCCCTCCTCTGCCAGGATTTCAGCAATGCGGTCACTGTTCTTAAAGGCAAGGGAAACTTCCCGAAGATCGACATTTCCGTTGAGGGTCAGCGTCTGGGCAGCCAGCTTTGCTTCATGCCATTCATATAAGGCCATCCCACCGCCGATGATAAAAAGGGCGGCAAGGATGCCTAAGGCGGCCTTGCCAACCTTTTTTTGCCAAAGCCTATTGATGAATTCTTTCATGAGCCTCGTTTCCTTTCTCTTCATGCAAGCCGCCGTCTGTCAGCACCGTCTTGTGACGCCTAGCAGCGCCCCCATTTGCTTCCTCAAGCGGTCCCCAACCGCCTCCAAGGGCCTTGAAAAGGGAAACCAAGGAAGACAGCTCCTTTCCCTTTGAAACCGTATATTTCTGGTCGGCCTGCAGATAGGTCCGCTGCGCATCCAGCACATCCAGATAGGTTCCCAGCCCGCTGTGATAGTTATGACGGACCAGATCATAGGCCTCATGGGAAGCGTCCCGTCCTTTTTGGAGGGTCAGGGAAGCAGCATGATCTTCGGCAATGGCGGCCATGGACGCTCTGACTTCCCCTGCTGCCTTGAGGACCATCTTTTCATAAAGGGCCTTCTTTTCCTTTTCCGCAGCCTTCTGGACGGCTATATTCTTTTTGAGGGCCCCACCATGAAACAAAGGATAGGAAATCTGGGGAAGCACGGCAAAGCCCTGACTGCCAGCTGAGAAAAGACCCCCTCCAAGGGTCGCAAAACCAAGCAGCCCCAGGATGGAGAATCTTGGTTTCAGCGCGGCCCGCGCTTCATCGGTCCGGGCCATCTGGGCCGCCCAAGCGCGTTCAGCGGCGTGGATATCCGGCCGCTGCCTCAGGAGGTCCGCCGGAATGGCTCCATAAAGGCGGGCATCGATATCGGGAAGCGGCTGAGGTGTCTGCAGCTTCTGGTCAAGAAAGCCCGGGACAGTGCCGGTCAAAAGGGCAATCCGGGAAAGGGTCCTGGCAATGTCCTTATTAAGGGCAGGCAGCTGGGAACGGGCACTATACAGGGTATATTCCGACTGCTGAAGGGGCACATCGGAAAGGAGTCCCGCCTTGTGGTTGACCTGCAGCAGTTCCAAGGTTTCTTCCTGACTGGCAATATGGGATGCGGTTACCATCCGCTCTTGCTGCAAAGTCCGCAGGGTGATGTAGTTTAGGGCCAGTTCAGCCGATAGACTGACCCACACCTCGTACAGCTTGGCATTTTGGGCCTGAAGGGTATCGGAAGCTGTCCGCACCTTGGCTTTTGTCCGCCCAAAAACGTCCAGTTCCCAAGACGCGTCAATCCCGGCAAAGGAACCGTCTGACTGCGTGTCAAGCCCCATCTGGTCCCGTACCGGTCCTTCAGGAAGCACCCCATCAACCACATTGTCAGGCACGTTTCCCCGCATCCATCCCCCATGGAGATTGATCCAGGGAAGCCGGGCAGACTCCGCAATCCCGACTTGGGCCCGAGCTTCAGAAAGTCGGGAACGAGCGGCTTCAAGATCCTTGTTGTTCTCAAGGGCCAAAGAAATGAGTTCCGTCAGTGTGTCATCATGGAAAAGTTCCCACCAGCTAGACAGCTGCTGCAGCGATAACGAAGCATCCACGTCGTCCCGGACGTACGGATTCCCATAAGCCGTCGCCAAATCGATCCAAGAAGCATCCTTTTGCCCTGCCGCTCCGGAAAAAGTCTGCGGAGCGGATGCGGCCGCTGCGGCAAAGGCCGGGACAAAGGACCCCATGAGCAAAAAGAAGGACAGGCCAAGGGATGTCTGTTGAAGGAAGTTCAACCCATCCACCTCCCACCAAATAGAAATGATATATTATCAGCAATTATCTATTCAAAGTATAGGATTTTGTGTAAAGAAATTCAAGGAGGAGTCTCTTTCTTCTTCCATGGGTCAGGGCTTACGCACAAAAAAAGGGCTGTACAATAAAGCGATGCTTCATTGTACAGCCCTTTAGGCTCCTTATTCAGCCGTAAACGGCAGCAGAGCAACGTTTCTGGCGCGCTTGATAGCAATCGTCAGCTGACGCTGATGCTTTGCGCAGGTACCGGTAATGCGGCGCGGCAGGATCTTGCCACGTTCGGTGATGAACTTGCGCAGTTTTGCGACATCCTTGTAGTCGATTTCTTCGACTTTATCAACGCAGAAGGAGCAGACCTTTCTTCTCGGTCTTCTGTTTCCGCGGTCACGCTTGTTAATCATGTATTTCCCTCCTATCAGAATGGGATTTCTTCGTCAAAACCCATGGGAGAGCCAAAGCTTTCCATGCCCCCTTGATTCTGGGCATTTCCGCTCGGGGAAGGCGTGCTGCCTTGAGAAGAAGGAGCCGAGGAACCCGAACCCTTTCTTTCAATGAATTCAATCCGATCTGCGATGACTTCCGTGATCCAATGACGGTTCCCGTCCTTGTCATCGTAGGAACGGATCTGCAGGCGTCCTTCCACGAGGGCCCTTTGTCCCTTGAGTAAGCTGTTCCCACATAATTCAGCGGTTTTATTCCAAGTTACGATGTTGATAAAATCCGCTTCGCGCTGGCCGTTCTTCGCAGTGAAGGGGCGGTCCACCGCCAGAGTAAAGGTGCAGACGGTACGTTCCGTAGGAGTTACCCGTACTTCCGGATCGCGTACGAGCCGGCCTAACAAAAATATCCTATTCATACACCAAATCCTCCTTGCTTACTCGCCCTTGCGGATGATCATGTGACGCAGAATTTCGTCGGTAATCTTCATCACACGGTCCAATTCCTTAACGGCGGCAGGTTCAGCACTGAAAGTGGTCAATACATACAAGCCATCTTGGATGTCCTGGATGGGATAAGCCAGGTGCTTTTTGCCCCACTTATCGGTCTTTTCGATAGTGGCGCCGTTAGCCGTCAGAAGGTCGTCGAATTTTTTTACGACAGCGCTATAAGCTTCCTCTTCAACCGGCTTTACGATGTACATGACTTCGTAGTTATTCACGAAATCACCTCCTCCTTTGGATTTGCTTCCCTACGATGGGAGCAGAAGAAGTATATACTTTCATATATACAGCTTGACTATTTTACCATGCTTCATGAAACATTTCAAGAGCTTTTCTATAGCATTTTTCCTGGCGGATTGTATAATTAAGTTGAACTAAGCGTAAAATGTTTCTCGGTAGGGAAAAATAGTCCTTGCAAAATAAAGGGGA
>ERZ839947.459-NODE-459-length-56750-cov-9.247659_pt1 | contig 56750 bp, 51 predicted proteins | sample MGYA00519908_ERZ839947 | MGnify/ENA primary metagenome ERZ839947 (study PRJEB31850, sample SAMEA3708857) | human gut metagenome | biome: human gut; feature: human-associated habitat; material: faeces | place: China | collected 2014 ... | reverse complement strand
GAAGTATAAGAAAATATAAGCCAGATGAGATCGAAAGAAAGTTAATTGAAGAGATCATATACAGTGCTTAATACCAATCAGCATACTCCATTCGAAGAAATCGTTGAGTACAGATAGGTAAATCGTTGTTTGTTGATTTGGTAAGTTCATATTTTTACTCTGAAGGAGGGGTAGACATGAACATATTAATTATAAATTGTAGCCCAGTTAGAAATGGAGCTACCGCTGAAATAGTGAATCTTGTTAAAGAGCACGTAGAAGAAGGAAATGTGGTTAAATCTGTTTGCATAGATGATTATGATATAAAGCTGTGTAAGGGATGTAGAAAATGTCATGAAACAGCAAAATGCTTTCAAGAAGATGATGTAGACAAATTGATGGTTACATATGATTGGGCAGATAAGATTGTATCGGTTTCTCCTTCTTATTGGGCAGATATTCCTGGACAGTTTAAGGTATTTATTGATAGATGTACACCTTGGTGTAATACACATCAACCACATGCAAAAATAAAAAGTGGGAAAAAGGGATATACAATTGCGTTAAGAACAGGTCCAAGTATGCCTGAATGTGAGAGAATTATTAGTAGCATAGAACATTTTCATGGACATTTAGAAATAGAATCATGTGGCAAACTTGGATTATGTGGAATTGAATATAAAGAGGATTTAGAAGATAGAAAAGAAGAGATAAAGGATTTTTGTGAGTTGATTAAAAATTCATAAATTACAATTGAACGAGTAAAGGAAAAGCGCATTATGGAATATAAGGAAGTTCAAAAAATAGCAAAAGATACAATTGAATATGCGAAAAAGAATATTTATGCTGGAATGTCTCTTATAGAAATTCGAGAAATGTGTGAAAGAAAAATGTTAGAATTGGGTGCGGACTCTTTTGGGTATTGGGATATAGGAGCATTTGTTTTTGCTGGTGATGAAACAACGATATCTGTATCTGGAACTAAATATAAAACAAGTGATAGAGTTATTCTTGAGAATGATATTATTACGATAGACTTAAGCCCACAAAGGGAGAATATATGGGGAGATTATGCGAGAACCCTTATTATTGAGAATGGCATTGTAGTTGATGATGAGTTTGCGTCAAATGAAGAGTGGAAGAATGGTGTGCATATGGAAAAGCAGCTACATAAAGAAATGATGCACTTTGTTACGCCGAATACTACATTTGAAGAATTGTACTATTACATGAATAAAGTTATCGAAGATAGCGGATATATCAATCTTGATTTTATGGGAAACTTAGGACATTCTATTGTGAAACAGAAAAATGATAGAATATATATTGAAAAAGGTAATAAGTCAAAGTTGGATGATGTTGCACTTTTTACCTTTGAACCTCATATAAGCATTTCAGGTTCGAAGTATGGGTACAAGAGGGAAAATATATATTATTTTGAAGATGGAAGAATAAAAGAGTTGTAATTTAGGAAATTGATATTTTATCTATGTAAAGAACCCGACAGCTTCACGTTTGACGGAGTAATGGATATGAAAATCAGAGAAGTGAATGAGAATAAAAAGCAGTTTATAGCATTATTGTTATTAGCTGATGAGCAGGAGAGCATGGTGGATCGCTATCTTGAAAAAGGTACTATGTATGTACTTGAAGATGATGATGTAAAAACTGAATGTGTTGTCACCGATGAAAGTAACGAAATACTTGAAATCAAGAATATTGCAGTCAATCCGGAAAATCAGGGAAAGGGCTATGGCAAAGCACTAATTGATTTTCTTGCCAATAAATATGCAGATGAATATTCTGTTTTGCAGGTTGGAACAGGTGATAGTCCATTGACGATACCATTTTATGAAAAATGTGGATTTGTTCGGTCTCACAAGATTCCGAATTTCTTTACGGACAATTATGACCACCCAATTTATGAGGGCGGTGTACAACTAATAGATATGGTATATTTGCAAAGATGTTTATAGAAGGTCTGTTCCGGTAGAAAGGAAAACAAATTGTACCTATAAATCAATGTTTGGAGAGGTGATTATTTTGGAAAAGATTATTGAATATATAAAGCGAAACTACAATCCTATTTCTGTCATCCTTTATGGTCCGTATGCTGACGGAACAAATAATCTGAACAGTGATTTTGTACAAATCTTTGATGGCAAGATTATTGTAGATAGCAATGAACGAGGAAAAGCACTTCAAATGAAAGTGATTTCACATATACAGAACCGTCCCCAAAAATCAAAAGCAGAAATTGATGCAATATCCTTATTTTGGTCCGAAAAAGACATTGAAATGGATGGAGCAAAATCACCCTATTGCATTTGCTCATTACAAAACAGCACTTGAGGATTTCAGTGTGGATAGTTTGAAAAACTGGATTACATATATAAAAAATGCAAATGATACATTCTGACAGATTTAAGTTGGCTTATGATAACGTTCAGTTGCTGCTGAAATAAGGGATAGAGAATCGTGGAGGACTATTTTGAGAACATACGAGAATAAAGATGAACTTAAGAACGAGATAAATAAAGTAAAAATAATTTTTTTTGATATTGATGGAACGCTGTTGGAGATTGGAAAAACAGAGATAACACCGAATACGAGGAAGGCGTTATGTTCATTAAAACAAAATGGTATAAAAATATGTATCGCAACAGGGCGCCCGTTTGTTACCATACCAATGTTTGAGGGGATTGTATTTGATGCGATTTTGGCATTCAATGGTTCTTTCTGCGTCGCAGGGGATCAAGTAGTGGCAAAATGTCCTATTCCGAAAGAAGATGTAGAAAAAATTATTGAAAATGCAAAAAGAATGGAAAGACCTGTTTCTATTGCAACTGCGGAAAAAATTGTTGCAAATGGAAGTGATAAAGATTTAGAAGATTATTTTGCGATTGCGCACCATAGGGTAAATGTATCCGAAAAATTTGAAGAATATGTGGAAAAAGAAGTGTTCCAAATTATGTTGGGATGTGACTTAGAAGAACGCAAGTATATATTAGAGGGAACGAAAAATGCCAAATTAGCAGCGTGGTGGGATAGAGCCATAGATATTATTCCAAAAGAAGGTGGAAAAGGAACTGCGATTGAACAGGTTCTTGCACATTATAAATTCTCAAAGGAAGAAGCCATTGCGTTTGGAGATGGAGAAAATGATATGGATATGTTACTATCCGTTGGAAAAGGGATTGCAATGGGAAATGCAGCTGAAAAAGTGAAAGAAATTGCGGCTGATATTTGTGAAAGCGTGACGGATGATGGGATTTATTATTATCTGAAAAGCCAGAAGCTAATAAATGAGTAAAAGATAGGTGGAAAATAATTCCAAATAAGAGAATAGTACCTATCAAAGAATCTTTGCGTAACGATATATGCAATGTAAGGTGTTGATTGCTTTACTTTGAACATTATTTTTAGATAATAGTATTCGAAGGAGGACGTAATATTATGAATATAGGAAATCAAATATTGAACATCCGTAAAGAAAATCAATTAACACAAGAGGAGTTTGGCAAATTATTTCATGTTACCAGACAAACTGTTTCAAATTGGGAAAACGGAAAAAGTTATCCAGATCTGCAGGTTCTCGTAGACATCAGCAATCAATTTGGCGTTTCTCTTGATACCTTATTAAAGGAGGATTCAAAAATGGTACAATCTATAGATGAAGAAAGAGCAATGGGTATAATAAAACATGAAAAATCAATAGTAGATTTTTTTACAGGTGCAGGAACAGGAATTGTGGTATCTTGTTTATTTTCCCCGGATTCATCGATAAGAACTACAGCTATTATTGTTGGAATTATAATGATAGGTATAGGCTGGTATAAAAAGTCAAAGAATGATAAAAAGATATTTCAATATATGAAAGAACAGAATAATTTTGAAAAAAAATATTGACCTTGTAGTTTGTACAGGGTTTAGAATCCATGCTGTAAAACGAAAACATGGAGGAAAAAGAATGAATATCAAAGAAGTTGAGAAAGTTACAGGAATTTCAAGCCAAAATATTAGATTCTATGAAAAAAGCGGACTGGTACATCCGGTCCGTAATGAAGAGAATGGATATCGTGAGTATGATACAAATGATATCAGAATACTGAAACTCATAAAGATGTTTCGCATGATCGATATGCCGATTGAGCAGATCAAACTTATATTGTCTGAGAATCACAAACTGCCCCAGCTATTGAATGAGCAGGAGAAAATGTTAGAGCAGAAGCTGGAAAATACAAGATATGCAATTAGAGTATGTGAACATTTGAAGGAAATGTGCAGCTCAGTAGAAGATATTGATGCAGATTTGTATCTGAGCCAGATGGAAGAAGAATCAGATCATTACTTCGATAATTGGAAATCTGATTATAAGGATGTAGTGAAGTATGAGCATGAACGCGTATTTACATTTGTTCCAGAAGCGGAAGTGACGGACAGATATACTTTTGAAAATGCATTATATGCGTATGCTATGGAGAAGAATAAGCATATAACAATAACAAAAAGAGGAATGTATCCGGAATTTGTCATGGATGGAGTAGAATATAAAGCGGAGCGAAATTACACTGTGATTGCACGTATCCCAACAGCAGTCATTCGCTGTACAAGAAAGGATGCTCCTGAAAAAGAAGAAAAGTACAGACATGGCAGAAAGAAATGGATGAGAATATTACGCATATGCTGGCCGGCTGTGACAGGAACTCTTTTATTGATATTTTTATGGGGAAAGGTATTGTTTTCAAATACAGAGGGAAGAATTGCTTTACTTGCTATCATGATAGTGCTTTTGGCAATGTCTGTCCGTAATTACTTATTATATTGGAATTTAGATTAAGAATTACTTACGGAGTAATAGGAAACTTTGTTTCCATTACATAAAAAGCGTTCCGCGAGGATCGCACTGCGGCGGATAAGAAGCATGTCGCATATTGCGACCTGCCGCGGGCAGAGAATCTCGCAAACGAAATTCTTTTTTAAGGAAGCAACAGTTACCGGTAAAATAAAAATATAAAAAAATAGGGATTGACAAACAGAAAAATATTTAGTATTATCATATACGCGTCACGAACGCATCGAACAACATCATATTATCAAATAATGAACTTTGGAGAAATACTCAAGTGGCCGAAGAGGTGCCCCTGCTAAGGGTATAGGTCGGGTAACCGGCGCGAGGGTTCAAATCCCTCCTTCTCCGTTTTCATAATGCATATGGCTCCGTGGTCAAGCGGTTAAGACATCGCCCTTTCACGGCGGTAACACGGGTTCGATTCCCGTCGGAGTCACTTACATCTTGACGGATGTATGACTTTTTTATATAATGCATCATATTGATGCAAGTTATGGCGCCATAGCCAAGTGGTAAGGCAAAGGTCTGCAACACCTCTATCACCAGTTCAAATCTGGTTGGCGCCTCTGATTTAGCGGTTCACAGTAGTGAGCCGCTTTTGTTTTTATATCACAGGAAAATCCTGTGGAATTCCCTGATTTGTAAAGATGAGGAGACCTTATGATAAGCAGAGAAATGATTATATCTTATCTGACAGAATACAGTGCAATCGAAGAAATATTTCGCACATATTATGAACAGGATGGTAAAGTGAATTCTTTTTATGATATGGAAAAAAAATATGCTTTTTTTATGAAGGAAGGTAGCAGATTTCTTCAGAGAAAAAAAGAACTCGATGAAAAATATCCCAAAAAGGTTCTTGATCTGGATAATGTAGATTTGGATGCATGGGAAAAAGAAAATGTACAAAAGAATATGGATCACGAAATAAAGGAAAAAAACAGAGTACATTTTCTTCACAAGGAATTTTTTGAAACAGACAAAAACATCTTTATCAATAAACACATTCGATTTTCTCCCGGAGAATTTCACGATCATGAATTTATAGAGATGTGCTACATATATAGGGGAAAGGTTGATCAATTTTTACGCAGTAAAGAAGGAAAAGCAGAAAAAAAGGAGACTTTGAATCAAGGAAACCTGCTGATCATTCCGCCGGGAATGCAGCATAAAGTAAATATTTATGATGACAGTATGATGATCAATATTGTAGTTAATAAATACACTTTTGAGAAGACATTTCTGGGGGATATTCCGCAACAGAGTCTTTTGCATCAGTTTTTCAGTGAGGTACTTTTTTCGCAGGAATCCAATGCATATGTTGTTTTTTCAGGTGGAAATGATGAAGTATTAAGGGACAAGTTACTTGATCTCATGGTAGCTTATCTGAATGAAACTACATACGGAGCAAGAATTTGTGATCATTATCTGAGTATCTTTTTTCTGGAACTTCTAGGTCAGTGTAAAAATGTAAAATTGTCCTCCAGGCTTGGAAAAGAAGGAGAGCAGATGACACAGATTTTATTGTATATCAATCATAACTATGCAAGCATTTCCCTAGAAGAAGTCGCAGAAGAATTTCACTATTCAAAAACTTATCTGAACCGGATTTTTAAAAAACACATGGGTACGACTATTTTAAAACAGATTCAGGATACACGTTTGCAGGAGTCTTGTCTGCTTTTGAAAAATACGAGAATGTCTGTGGAAGATATTGCCCTACATGTCGGATATGAGGATACATCCTATTTTATCGAACTGTTTAAGAAAAAGTATAAAAAGACACCTTTACAATATAGAAATGATATTGATTAGTTTTATATCACCATATTATATGGTATGAAAGACCTCTTTTTTTGTTTTATTTTGCAATCTACAATAAAGAAAAGATTGCTAAAAACAAAATGGGAGGTTTTTTCATGAAGATCAGAGATTTACAGGTAAACCATCTGTCTAAGCCATGCGGAATTGATGGGTCGGATATTACGTTGCGATGGAAACTGGAAGATGGAAGTCAGCAGAGTGCTTTTGAGGTAGAAGTTTACGATGTAAGTGACAAGGAAAACAAAGAGGAGATTGAAGTAAGTAGAAAAATAAGCGGGAGTCAGATGCAATATCGTCTGAGTCAAAAAATTCCATATCGGACTACCGGAAAATTGGAATTGCTTTGATGAAAATGGTAATCCAAAGGATTCCTTTAATCATTATTCTTATGGGGCGATTGTCGGCTGGCTGATGGATTGTGCTGCCGGTATTCTTGTAAATGATGGAAAGATCGTGATCGCGCCGCAGCCAGACCAAAGACTTGGTTATTTGCATGCTTCCTATGATTCTCCATATGGAAAGATCACGTCTGACTGGAAATATGAAAAAAACCGTATTGTCTACACCTTTGAGATCCCGGCAAATATGACTGCTACGGTCCGATTGGAAGGCTGCGATCCAGAGACCCTGAAGGCAGGATCTTATGAGAGAGTTGTGTCTTTATAGTTTTGATATACAAATGTATAGTTAATAAATAAGGCAGAACAAAGAGAAAGCCTTATCTCAAACGAATTTGTATAGTAAAGTTGAAAAAATAGCCAGATCAGACAAATTTGTTTACATTTCGTCGAATTTTCCGACATCTGATTTTATAAACTCTTTATAATTTAATCATAAGCCACAGAGATACTGCACAACTTTCTACGAAATAGGAAAGCGCAGTGTTGAGAAGTGATAAATGAAAAGAATATGGAGGGTTTGACTATGGCAAACGAGAAAAAAGCCGGCATTTTTAATGCCAGCGCACGTGATGGCGTTCAGTATCGTAAAGCATCCATGCTCGAAATGATACTTGGTAACGCAAATAACGGATGTGGTATCTGCTTTTATTTGCTGATGATGTATGCATCTTACATTGCAAATGCAGGATACGCAATCGTACCGGCAGTTGCAGGTATCATTATTACAGGAACAAGACTTTTTGATGGATTCACAGATGTGCTTTTTGCAGCATTGTTCGAAAAAATGAATCCAAAACATGGAAAGATCCGTATCTTCCTTGTGACTGGATGGGTGATGGCAGCGCTCGCTGTACTTATGATGTATGACTGGGCATCCGGTAAATACACAGGAACAACTGGTATTGTAGTATTTATCCTTATTTATGTTGTATATATCTGCGGATATACCATCAATGGTATGGCAGGTGGTACCATCGGTATCGTACTTACAAATGATCCTACACAGCGTCCAATGATGGGTGTATTCGGAACATTATATTCTTACCTTGTACCACTTATCTTTAACAACATTGTTACTTTTGCAATCTTACCTAGATATGACAATCAGTACAATGCACCAATGCTGAAAGAAGCTTGCTACTGGTATGTAATCACAGCCGGTATCTTCATGTTACTTGCATGCTTTGCTGTACGCAAGTCTGATAATGCTAAGACATTTGAAGTTATCGGAAAAGATGGTCAGAAGAACCAGACCGTTAAGTTTAAGGATATGGTTGCTATCTTAAAGGATAACAAGCCTTGCCAGATGTATATGCTTACCGGTATTTCTGATAAGTTAGCACAGCAGGTCGGATCACAGTCTATCATTACAACCATGGCGTCCGGTATCTTGATCGGATCCTATGCAGCAGCAACTATGATCGGTAACTTTACTATGATCGTAGGTATTGTATTTGCCTTTGGTGGTGGTGTATTCGTTGCTAAGATGGGTGCAAAGAAGGCAACAACCGTTTGGTCATGGCTTTCTATTGCAGTAGCAGTGGTTACAGTTGTATTCTGTGCGATCTTAGGACCAACCGGTATGAAGTCCATTGGTGTCTTCGGTGTACCAATGATCATTTATGCATTATTGCAGTTGGCAACAACCGGTACAAAGATGGTTCTTACCACAACAGGTACTGCTATGAGGGCTGATATCGTTGATTACGAATATGCAAGAACAGGTAATTATTTACCAGCCGTTATTTCCGGTGTATACAACTTCATCGATAAGTTAATTACATCACTTGCATCTACCATCGCAGCATTCTGTATTACATTGATCGGATATAAGGATACCGTTCCTCAGATGGGCGATCCTGCAACAAAGGGTGTATTCTGGATGACAATGTTCTTAATGTTCGGTCTTCCAATTCTTGGATGGTTGTGCAACATCGTTGCTATGAGATTCTACAAACTGAACAAAGAAGAAATGGTTGAAGTTCAGAAGAAAGTAGCAGAGATGAAGGCAAAAGCAGAAACTAACGAAAATGCAGAAGCATAAAATACATAAGTCATAAAATAACAGGAGTCGGGACGAAAGTCTCGGCTCCTTTTCCTATGACTGTTTTTATTCCTTTGTCTGGTTCTGTTTGCGGTATTGCATAGGTGTCATTTTATATTTTTCTTTAAAGACTTTATAAAAATGTGTTTGGTTGGTAAAACCCAAGTCTCTGGAAATATCAGCAATAGTCTGGTCAGTATCCAGAAGACGTATGCTGGCTTCCTTCATACAAAAATGCATGCCATAATCAAAAAGGGAAAGTCCCGAGTATTTTTTACAGATGGCATTGAGATAGGTGCCGGAATAACTGAGTGCATCAGACAATTTTTTTCTGGAGATATGTCCGTGGTTTGCCTCTAAAAGTTTGGTGATCTGCTGGAAAAGGCGGTTTTCCGTGTCTGTTCCGATGCGGATAGGAACTGAGTTGTAATAATCCGGGCGGGAGAGATTATAGAGCAGGTCTAAAAAGAGACCTTGTACCCGAATATTGGCATCCGGCGTAGGATCGACCGTGATATGTACGATCTGATCTAAGATGCTGTGCACATGCTTTACCAAAAATGTATGCTCTTTTTGGGAAATCAGATCCAGATAATTCTTATTTGCCGTTTGTCGTTCGTTGATATTGTTATCCAGAAACTGTAAGAATTTGGAGTCCTTTGTTTTATGTCTGCCAAAGATATGCAGGGTCATGCATTCATATAGGTGTTTCAGAAAATTCGATGAGATCTGGACAAATGCAACGCGATAGTAATCGCGATATTCCTCAGTATGCCGCACATTTTTATTGAGGATACAGCAGCTTCCTTTGGTATAGAGATGTCTTTCGTTTTCGATATTCTGATATACCTCCCCATCCAATACGATCATGATCTCATAAAAGTCATGTTTATGAAGATTTCTTCCATCTGGTACCTGCTTAAGTTCCTTCATGGATAGTTCAAAGAAGAAAGTCTCTTTAGGCGAGATTATGGTCAATTTCTGATAATGATCCGGGTTGTCCGGCTGAATGGAGATCAACATGAGACGGTAAGGATGGTTTAAAACAAATCGTCCTGTATTTGATGAATCATGCTGAATAATAAAATCACTTTGTGCTTCACTGATATCACTTTGTGGATGACCTGTCATAAAAAACATAAATATTACCTCGAATATGTAAAAAAATAATAAAATCACAGTTAAAACTGATAGGTTTCTATCACATATAATTATATATGATAGATATATCCAATACAAGTTGTGTTGAAAGGGGTAAAACAACAATGGGAAAAACAAAAACAAATTCTACCGATAACAACCGGATCAAGGCAATTTCCGTAAATTTTAGATAAAACCCTTCTTGTAAAAGCGGTATGTGCAGTCCTTGGATTGCGCATGCCGTTTTTTACTTGTTGACAAATGAAAACCTGCGCCTGTATAATGAGGAAGATTGATAAATACGTTGATGGAAAAGAGTAGAGATACAGAGATCGGAATCAGAGAAGCGTCGGTTGGTGCGAGACGCAGAAGACGGTATCTTGAATACCTTCCTGAGTAGCAGTCTGAACCTGGATCTATAGTTCAAAAGTAGGATGCGCCGGATTGGCACACGTTATCGTGCTAAGAGTTTCACATGACATTATTTGTTATGAGACTTGATGAGGCAGGTATCGTGAGATATTTGTGAATAAAGGTGGTACCACGAGTTTACTCGTCCTTTATCTTTGGAAGAAGATAGAGGGCGTTTTTTTATTCCTATAAATAACGCTCTGTAACAGATCTTCCACGCATAGAATATAAGAGCAACTTTTGTCAGGTTGCGGAAATGGAGGAAAAAATGACAATTTATGATGAATTGGTTGCTAGGGGACTGATCGCCCAAGTAACAGACGAAGAAGAGATCAAGGAGTTGATCAATAACGGAAAGGCTACATTCTATATTGGATTTGACCCTACCGCAGACAGTCTTCATGTAGGACATTTTATGGCACTTTGTCTGATGAAGCGCTTGCAGATGGCTGGAAATAAGCCGGTTGTATTGATCGGTGGCGGAACAGCCATGATCGGTGATCCATCCGGAAGAACCGATATGCGTCAGATGATGACAACAGAAACGATCGCACATAACGTAGATTGTTTCAAAAAACAGATGAGCCGCTTTATCGATTTTTCAGAAGACAAGGCAATTCTGGTAAATAATGCAGACTGGCTGATGGGCTTGAATTACGTTGAGTTGCTGCGTGATGTTGGACCACATTTTTCCGTCAATCGTATGCTTACCGCAGAGTGCTACAAGCAGCGTATGGAGAGAGGACTGAGTTTTCTTGAGTTTAACTACATGATCATGCAGAGTTATGATTTTTATATGTTATTCCAGAAATACGGATGTAACATGCAGTTTGGTGGTGATGACCAGTGGAGCAATATGTTAGGTGGTACAGAACTCATCCGTCGTAAACTTGGAAAAGATGCCTATGCGATGACGATCAATCTTCTTCTTAATTCTGAAGGCAAAAAGATGGGTAAGACCCAGTCAGGTGCCGTTTGGCTTGACCCGAATAAGACATCACCGTTTGAGTTCTACCAGTACTGGCGCAATGTATCCGATCAGGACGTTTTAAAATGCCTGCGTATGCTTACTTTCCTGCCACTTGAGCAGATCGACGAGATGGATAAATGGGAAGGAAGCCAGTTAAATGAAGCTAAGAATATCCTTGCCTATGAACTTACCAAATTGGTGCATGGCGAGGAGGAAGCCGTAAAGGCAAAAGAGGCTTCTAAGGCACTCTTTTCTACCGGAAGTGCTGCAAATATGCCGACGGAGACCATCACAGAGGATATCTTTAAGGATGGCAGTGTTGACATCTTACAACTTCTGATCAGTGCAAATCTTGCCACAAGCCGTAATGAAGCAAGACGTGCGGTAGAGCAGGGCGGTGTTTCTGTCAATGGCGAAAAAGTAACAGATTCACATGCAACTTATGAAAAAGAAGCCTTTGCAGAGGAATTTATCTTGAAAAAGGGCAAGAAGAAATTCTGCAAGGTAGAGTTGGCATAAAATAATTATTCTGGGGGTATACATATGATAGCAACAATGGGAAATGTTTTTTATTTTGACTGGGAATTTGATCTTTTGTATTGGTTTCAGGGACTGCACAATCCGGTCTTAGATAAGATCGTGGTGGCGATCACATCACTTGGTAATGCCGGAATCTTTTGGATTCTGCTTACGATCGCTATGCTGATTTTCTGCAAAGATAAGAAGGTGGCTTGGACATCTGCGCTTGCCCTCTTATTTTCACTGCTGGTGATCAATGTATTTTTAAAAAATACAGTCATGCGGGCAAGACCTTGCTGGATTGATGATTCAGTAACGCTCTTAGTGAAAAATCCAAAGGATTATTCCTTCCCGTCGGGGCATTCTTCTGCCTCTTTTGCATCTGCGGTATCCATTGTCCAGTATGCAAGGTATCGAAAGCAGGGAATTGCAGCAGTGGTTTTGGCGGCGCTGATCGCCATTTCCAGAATGTATGTCTTTGTGCATTTTCCAACAGACGTGCTGACGGGAACCATTCTAGGCATTATTGAGGCAATTCTCGCGGGTATCATTGTACGCTTTATCTATCGCAAGATGGAGGAGAAAAAAACAAAGGTTGCATAGTAGGATTGTATCTATAAAAGTACAATGGATGAGACATGCTTTACATTGACACTTTCTGACATTTCCGATATATTGAAATGGCTATGAGGGAGTAGCTAGCACATAAGAATTGTGTGATTTGTCAACAGACCCGGCAATAGCCTGGCAAATCTTAAATGGTGAGACTCATATGTATATGGTGACTATTACATTTTGTAGTAGCAGATCATATGCATATGGAGTCTCTTTTTTATTCTATAAGATAATCTTTATTTTTATGGACAAGCACACATACAAAAGTTAAAATCCACACACTTTAGAAGAAGGGAGTAATATGGGACTTGTTGAACTCATGTTGATGGGCGTAGGACTTGCTATGGACGCATTTGCCGTGTCTATTTGCAAGGGTCTTGCCATGCGCAAGGTCAACAAAAAGCAATGTTTTGTCATTGCGCTTTTCTTTGGCGGATTTCAGGCGTTGATGCCATTTTTTGGATGGCTCTTGGGAAGTCAGTTCGCAGATAAGATCAGCGCGATCGATCATTGGATTGCATTTGTTTTGCTTGCTTATATTGGCGGCAAGATGATGGCAGAGGCAATCAGGGAAAAGGATGAAGTCGTAGAGATTGATCAGATGGATCCGCCACTTGATATCAAGGAAATGTTCATTTTGGCGATCGCGACCAGTATCGATGCGCTGGCGGTTGGCATCACATTTTCATTTTTGGAAGTTAACATTGTGGAAGCCATTACGATCATAGGTCTGGTAACGGCGGTCATATCTGCGATCGGTGTCTTTGTTGGTAACATTTTTGGAAACAAATACAAGGCGAAAGCAGAACTGGTAGGTGGTCTGATCTTAGTATTACTGGGATTAAAAATTTTGACCGAGCATCTGTTGGGATAAGAGAAGGGCAGTATATTTATAGGAGGGAAAGAAATGGCAGTAACAATTTTAAAGGCAGTGGTCGTACTGATCATTGGTTTTGTATTATTAGTAAAGGGAGCAGATTTCTTTGTTGAAGGTGCTTCATCGGTTGCAAAGATGTTAAAGGTTCCATCACTCATCATCGGTATGACGATCGTTGCAATGGGAACCAGTTTACCGGAGACGTCTGTAAGTATTGCGGCATCCATGAACAATCAGAATACACTTGCGGTCAGCAATGTTGTCGGATCCAATATCTTTAATCTGATGGTCGTACTTGGTATCTGTGCAGTGATCTCAAAGTTACAGGTAAGCCGGGATGTCTTAAAAAGAGACTATCCATTTTCTGTGCTATGTGCCATTCTACTGCTTGTTTGCGGATGCATTGGCATGGAACTGGGGCGTATCGATGGAATTGTCTTCTTGGTCATCTTTGTAGGATTTATCGTAGTTTTGATCAAGAGTGCAATGGATGCAAGAAAGCGTGGAGAAATCTCTGAAAAAGAGCGTGAGATGAACGAAGAGATGAGTGAAATGAAAGAACAGCCCGTCTGGAAATCCATTATCTATATCGTAGGTGGAGCTATTGCTATCAAATATGGCGGCGATTGGGTTGTAGACTCTGCCTCTACCATTGCTACAAGTTTTGGTATCAGTGCAACGCTTGTCGGGCTTACCATCTGTTCCGTTGGAACATCTTTACCGGAACTTGTGACATCCATTGTGGCAGCCAGAAAGAATGAATTGGATATGGCAGTTGGCAATGTCGTTGGATCGAATGTCTTCAATATTCTGATGGTGCTGGGTGTTGCGGCAACCATCAGCCCGATCACTTTCCTTATGGAGAACGTGATCGACATTATCGTGCTTTTAGTATTCTCACTGATCACATGGGTATTTTGCATAACCAAAAAGGAAATCGGCAAAAAGGAAGGCATCATCATGCTGGTTCTGTATGCTATTTATCTTGTCTATATTTGCCTGAGATAAAATATTATTTAACTATTAAAATAGCCGCCTGTGGGCGGCTATTTTGCTTTCTATCATTATAATCATGTTTATTGCAAAAGAGGATATCCTGTTTAAAAATAAGTTATTATGGGATATAATAAGACCATGGAAAATACAGAGATCATAAGTTTGATAGAGCAAGCCATCGAGGCAAGAAAAAATGCATATACGCCCTATTCCCACTTTGCTGTCGGTGCAGCACTTTTGGGAAAAACTGGCAGGATCTACACAGGATGCAATATTGAAAACGCGGCATACACACCGACAAATTGTGCTGAGCGGACAGCGTTTTTTAAGGCAGTCAGCCAGGGCGAGCACGAATTTTCAGCCATTGCCATTGTGGGTGGCAGGGCAGACATGACTTGTGCGCAGATCTGTCCGCCGTGTGGTGTCTGTCGTCAGGTCATGCGAGAATTTTGCAAGGACGAATTTTTGATCTATCTGGGAAAGCAGACGCCGGAGGGAGAGATCTCTTACCGGACGATGACATTAGGTCAACTTTTACCGGAAAGTTTTGGACCGGATAATTTATAAGATGAGCCAAAGGGGACACTCCATATGGCAAAAGGAAGGTCCCTAAAAAGGAGGTAACGTATGGTTGATTACACAGAAGGGTCTGGCAAACAGTATCATACCGGAATCGGACCGGAAGACATTGGAAAATATGTGATCCTGCCGGGAGATCCCAAGCGCTGTGCCAAGATCGCTGAACATTTTACGGATGCGCATTTGGTGGCAGATAGTAGAGAGTTTGTTACATACACAGGGATGCTGGATGGGGAAAAAGTCAGTGTGACTTCAACCGGGATCGGTGGACCGTCGGCAGCCATCGCCCTTGAGGAATTGTCAAAGGCAGGTGCGCATACCTTTATCCGTGTGGGTACTTGCGGTGGCATGCAGCAGGATGTATGTGGAGGTGACATAGTGATCGCCAGCGGTGCTGTCCGTATGGAAGGGACTAGCCGGGAATATGCACCGATCGAGTATCCGGCAGTAGCGGATGTCGATGTCATGCATGCCTTGATACAGGCAGCAAAAGAGAAAGAAATCACATATTACGCCGGTGTTGTCCAGTGTAAGGATTCTTTCTTCGGACAGCATGAGCCGGAGGTCATGCCGGTATCCTATGAACTGGAGAATAAGTGGCAGGCATGGCTTCGGATGGGCTGTCTGGCATCCGAGATGGAATCTGCGGCACTCTTTATTGCAGGCAGTTTTCTGCGGGTGCGCGTGGGATCCTGCTTTTTGGTTGTGGCAAATCAGGAGCGTGCCAAGTTGGGACTTTCCAATGCACAGGTACATGATACGGAACTGGCGATTGAGACAGCCGTGGATGCCCTTCGAATCTTAATCCGGGATGACAAGACAGGATTAGAAGTATTGTAAATGCTAAAGATATTAGAGTAGATCAGGAAGAAAGAAGGAATTGTAATGTATCGTTACAAACGTGTTTTTCTCATTGTTATGGATTCACTTGGCATTGGCGCCATGCCGGATTCCGACAAATTCGGTGATTTTGGTGTGGATACTTTAGGACACATTGCAGAGAAGATGGATTCCTTTACCATACCCAATCTCCGGCGGCTTGGCATGGCAAATCTAAAAGCGATGGATAAAGTAGATCCGGTAGAAAGCCCTCTTGCCTACTATGCGCCCCTGCGTGAAAAAAGCAATGGCAAGGACACCATGACCGGACATTGGGAAATGATGGGGATTGAGACGACAAAACCTTTCATTACCTTTACAGAACATGGTTTTCCGCCGGAACTCATCAAGGAGTTGGAGGAGCGTACCGGTCGCCATATCATTGGCAACAAGGCGGCAAGTGGTACGGAAATTCTGGACGAACTGGGTGAGGAAGAGATCGAAAAAGGCCACCTGATCGTATACACATCTGCGGATTCCGTATTGCAGATCTGTGGCAATGAGGAGACCATGGGACTGGAAAATCTCTACCACTACTGCGAGATTGCAAGAGAACTTACCATGAAAGATGAGTGGCGGGTTGGACGTGTGATCGCAAGACCTTATGTTGGAAAGAAAAAGGGTCAATTTGTCCGTACCAGTAACCGGCATGATTATGCCTTGGAGCCTACAGGAAAGACCGTTTTGAACAGTCTAAAAGACGCGGGATTTGATGTGATCTCCGTTGGCAAGATCAATGATATTTTTGTCGGTCAGGGTATTACGGAAAGTAACCGGTCCAAGAGCAGTGTGCATGGTATGGAGCAGACCATCGAGATCGCAAAGCGTGATTTTTGCGGGCTATGCTTTGTCAATCTGGTGGATTTTGATGCTCTTTGGGGGCACAGGCGCAATCCGATTGGTTATGGGCAGGAGATCGAGCGGTTTGATGTCAAGTTGGGTCAACTGCTCCCGGTACTCCGGGAGGACGATCTTTTGATCATCACGGCAGACCACGGAAATGATCCGACCTATACCGGGACGGATCATACCAGAGAAAAGGTGCCGTTTCTTGCGTATTCCAAGAAACACAAAGGTAGCGGACCTTTACCGGAAGAAGATACCTTTGCGGTGATCGGCGCGACGATCGCAGACAATTTTTCCCTTGCAATGCCAGAGCATACGATCGGGCACTCAATTCTTGACAGTCTGCGATAATACGTTGAAAAGCGCGCCATAATAATGTTATAATGACAGAATATATCAGTATGACTTTGACAAATTTATCTAAAGGAGGAAAAACAAATGGATTTTTTCAGCAAATTAGGTGATTCTATCGTAAGTGCAACACAGGAAGTCGGCGAAAAGGCAAAGGGCATGACGGATGTTGCAAAGTTACAGTATGAGATGCGTTCAAAGGAAGATTTTTTGAACAAGCAGTATCAGGAGATCGGTAAGATCTTCTATCAGGAGAATAAAGATGCCGCACCAGAGGCATATACCTCACTTTTTGAGGAAGTAGTAGCAGCACAGAAGCGGATCGAGGAGATCAAGGAGCAGATCGCATACACCAAGGGCGGTAAGGCATGCCCGAAGTGTGGCGCTGTTGTAAGTGGTAGCGCTGCTTTCTGTAGCAAGTGTGGCGCAAAGATGGACGAGGACATTTTCGAGGATGAAGATGAGGTCGTAACCGAAGAAAAGACAGATGAAGTCGCTGAGGAGACCGTAGAGACTGTTTCCGGCGAAGTCGTTGAAGAAGATGAAGAGTAGGAGTTAGAAGTTAAAATGTCAAACAAAGGAAAGTATTACATTACTACCGCCATTGCATATACCTCAGGCAAGCCGCATATCGGCAATACCTATGAGATCATCCTGGCGGACAGTATTGCTCGTTTTAAAAGACAGGAAGGATATGATGTATTTTTCCAGACAGGATCAGATGAACACGGACAGAAGATCGAGTTAAAGGCAAAGGAAGCCGGTATCACACCAAAGGAATTTGTAGACAATGTATCTACAGAGATCAAGCGTATCTGGGATCTGATGAATACTTCTTATGACAAGTTCATCCGTACTACGGATGAGGATCACGAGAAGCAGGTAAAGAAGATCTTCAAAAAGTTATACGATCAGGGCGATATCTACAAGGGTGCCTATGAAGGCTTGTATTGTACCCCATGTGAGTCTTTCTGGACAGAATCGCAGTTGGATGAGAATGGCTGCTGTCCGGACTGTGGCAGACCGGTACAGCCGGCAAAGGAAGAAGCCTATTTCTTCAAGATGAGCAAGTATGCCGATCGTCTGATCGAGCATATCAATACACATCCGGAGTTTATTCAGCCGGTATCCCGCAAGAATGAGATGATGAACAACTTCCTCTTGCCGGGACTGCAGGATCTTTGCGTATCCCGTACATCCTTTAGTTGGGGTATTCCGGTAGATTTTGATCCAAAGCATGTTACCTATGTATGGTTAGATGCCCTTACCAACTATATCACCGGTATCGGTTATGACTGCGACGGCAATTCTTCTGACCTTTTCAAAAAGAACTGGCCGGCAGACCTGCATCTGATCGGTAAAGATATCATCCGTTTCCATACCATTTATTGGCCGATCTTTTTGATGGCACTTGACCTGCCGCTTCCAAAGCAGGTATTTGGTCATCCGTGGCTGATCCAGAGCGATGGCAAGATGAGCAAGTCCAAAGGAAATGTGCTTTATGCCGATGAACTTGTAGACTTCTTTGGCGTGGATGCCGTACGTTACTTTGTCCTGCATGAGATGCCATATGACAATGACGGTATTATCTCATGGGAACTTCTGGTTGAGCGTATGAACTCTGACCTTGCAAATACACTTGGAAACCTGGTAAACCGTACCATTTCCATGAGCAATAAATATTTTGACGGTCTTGTTTGTGACAAAGGTGTAAATGAGCCGGTAGATGATGAACTCAAGGCAGTTGTTACTTCTACCGTTTCCCGCGTGGAAGCCAAGATGGAAGATCTTCGTGTGGCAGATGCCATCACAGAAGTTTTCGCACTCTTCAAGCGCTGCAACAAGTATATTGATGAGACAATGCCATGGGCACTTGCCAAGGATGAGACCAAGCAGGATCGTCTGGCAACCGTTCTTTACAATTTGGTAGAGAGTATTTCCATCGGTGCTACCCTGCTTAAGAGTTTCATGCCGGAGACAACCGACCGTATCCTGACACAGTTAAATGCAAAAGAAGTCCCATACGAGGAACTTTCCACCTTTGGTCACTATGTCAGCGGAACCAAGGTGACAGATGCACCGGAGATCCTTTTTGCAAGATTGGATCTGGGCGAGGTCATGACAAAGGTTGCTGAACTCCATCCGCCGGTTGCAGCACCGCAGGAGGAGCCGGAAGAAGATGCAGATGTGATTGATATTGAGCCAAAGGATGAGATCAGTTTTGACGATTTTACCAAGATGCAGTTTCAGGTAGGCGAGATCATCAAGTGTGAGGAAGTGCCAAAGTCTAAGAAGTTGCTTTGCTCACAGGTTCGCATTGGCAGTCAGACCAAGCAGATCGTGTCCGGCATCAAGAAATACTACAGTGCCGAGGAGATGGTCGGAAAGAAGGTCATGGTTCTCGTGAACTTAAAGCCAGCCAAGTTGGCAGGTGTACTTTCCGAGGGAATGTTGCTTTGTGCAGAGGACGCAGAGGGCAATCTGTCACTCATGACACCGGAAAAAGACATGCCGGCAGGCGCAGAGATCTGTTAATCAAACACTATAATCATAACTTCAGGGTCAGGTCGGATTGGTCTGACCCTGCAAGTGTCTATAAGATTACTTTAAATGAAGAGAGAAAAAGATGATATTTGAAAGTCATGCACATTATGATGACAGACAATTTGATGTGGATCGGGAGGATTTATTGAGAGTTCTCCCATCCAAAAATGTAGGTATCATTGTCAATGTGGGAGCAGATATGAAATCTTCTGCATCCAGCGTCGCATTGGCACAGTCTTATGATTATATTTACGCAGCCGTTGGCGTGCACCCGGACGAGGTGGAGTCTATGGATGCGGCTTGTATTGACCGCCTCCGGCAGATGGCGCAGGATCCAAGGGTTCTTGCCATCGGAGAGATCGGACTTGATTATTTCCGCAAGGAGGGACATACCTGCAAAGATACACAAAAATACTGGTTCCGTCAGCAGTTGGATCTGGCAGTAGAGTTAGAAAAACCTTTTATCATACATTCCAGAGATGCAGCGGAAGATACCATGGAGATTTTGCAGAAATTCGGAAAAGCCCACCCGGATATCAAGCACCCGGGTGTCATTCATTGTTATTCCTATTCGCCGGAAATGGCAAAGGAATACATTGCCATGGGTTACTATATCGGGATCGGCGGTGTAGTTACCTTTAAAAATGCCAAAAAATTGGTTGAGACGGCAAAGGAGATTCCGCTTGAGCGTATTCTGGTGGAAACAGACAGTCCTTATCTTTGCCCGGAGCCAAACCGTGGCAAGCGCAATGATTCATCGCAGATTCGCTATGTGATCGATAAGATTGCAGCCATCCGCGGCATTTTGCCGGAAGAAGTAGAAAAGCAGACAGAGATCAATGCAAGAAACATGTATGGTCTATTACAATAGAAATTAGGAGTTACTATGGCATATTTAGGAAATCCAGCCTATACGATGGCAGTCTTAGAAAAACACGGCTTCCATTTTCAAAAAAAATATGGGCAGAACTTTTTGATCGATACGCATATTCTGGAAAAGATCATCGATGCGGCCGAGATCACAAAGGATGATTTTGTCTTAGAGATCGGACCGGGTATCGGTACTATGACCCAGTATCTGTGCGAAGCCGCCAGAGAGGTCGTAGCAGTCGAGATCGATACCAATCTTTTGCCGGTCTTGGACGATACCTTAAAGGAATACGACAATGTGACGGTTTTAAATGAGGACATCCTCAAAGTGGATATTGCATCCCTTGCCGGAGAAGAAAATAGCGGAAAGCCGATCAAGGTCGTGGCAAATCTGCCATATTACATTACGACGCCGATCATTATGGGCTTGTTTGAGAGCCATGTGCCGCTGGCATCCATTACCATTATGGTACAAAAGGAAGTTGCCGATCGCATGCAGGTAGGACCTGGCACCAAGGATTACGGTGCGCTTTCTTTGGCAGTACAGTATTTTGCAAAGCCGGAGGTCGTCTGTGTCGTGCCACCGACCTGTTTTGTACCACAGCCAAAGGTCGCAAGTTCTGTGATCCGCCTGACCTGTCACGAAAAGCCGCCGGTTGAGATCACGGATGAAGGATTTTTGTTCCGTGTGATCCGCGCATCTTTCAACCAAAGACGGAAGACACTGGCAAACGGACTCAACAATGCACCGACCATTCCGGTCGCCAAGGAAGACATTATCGCGACTATCGAGGAACTGGGCTATCCGGCTTCTGTGCGTGGTGAAACCCTTTCCCTGGAAGAATTTGCGCGTCTGAGCGAAGCCTTAAAAAAGAAAGTACATTGATCGTATAAAATCTTTCATTTCAGCCATCCTATGAGTAGGAGGTAGTGGAATGAAGAGACAGAGTGAATATATAAAAAATCATCGTTTATCCTATCAGATAGCGGGAATTATGCTGATTATTGCCACGGTTGGATTCACGCTGATGTATTTTTATCAGAAGAATGTCATGCAGCGGCAGGAGGCAAAGCAGGAAAGTCTTGCAGAGGAAGAAAGCCAGTCGGTATCCGGCACGGTAGAGCCAAAGACCTCGACTGTAGATATGGAAGCCCTGCAAAAGGAGCGTTACGAGGCAAGCCTTGCAGAGAGGGACTCCCAGCAGACAGCCGAGCAGAGCGTGATCGAGCAGGTGGCAGAGACATCCGCGATCACCTTACATTTCCCGGACGAATTGACCTGGCCGGTCGATGGCAAGGTGCTGATCGACTACAGCATGGAGCAGACGGTGTATTTTAAGACATTACAGCAATACCAGTGCAACCCGGCACTGATCATCGGAGCAGAGGTCAATGACGAAGTCGTCAGCGCCTGTGCGGGAAAGATAACATCCATTTTAAATGATGCAAAAACGGGAACGACAGTAACAATGGACTTGGGAGATGGTTACGAGGCTGTCTATGGTCAGTTGAAGGAGATTCCGGTTGCAACAGGCGAGTATGTTGCAGCAGGCCAGTGCATAGGATATATCAGCCAGCCATCAAAATATTATTCAGCAGAAGGAGCAAACCTGTATTTTGAGTTGCGAAAGGATGGAAACCCAGTAAATCCGCAGGATTTTTTGCAACAATAAGAAAAATTCGGTAATAGATTTTTCAAAATGACAGGTTTATAATGGGCGTATGAATATCAGTCTTTATATGCAAGAGGTTCAAAATTGGATAAAAGAAATTCAGTCTGACCGGGGCAGAGACTCTAAGCGTCTTATGGAGAACTGCGATAAGATTGAAGAATACGGACGTAAGATACACGACGATGCATTGATAGGTTTTGCCTGCTTTTCCAGGGGCGAGACCTATTATTTAATGAATGACACCAGAAACTTTTATGTTCAGATGATCGCGTGTATTCCTTCCATGGAAAAGATCGGGGAGTGGGGATATGTCGTGATGGCAAACAATATGCTGGGCATCATGTCCCTAAATCGCGGCAACGCGCCCTATGCCATGGATTATTACTTGAAGGCACTTTCCTATTGTGAAAAATACGGACTGCCGAATCTGGAATGGATCGTACATATGAATATCGGTTCCCTGTATCTGAACATCCATGAGTATCAAAAGGCACTTGACCACCTGGAGAGCGGCTATCACTATATTATCGTGAATCCGACCATGCCCGGTTACATAGAGCATTTGACGGCGGCATATCTCAATATTGCCAAGGCATATCTTTGCATGGGCAAGGAGGAATCCGGTCAGAAAATGTTTGCGACGGCAGCGCGTTACAATGACAAGATCGAAAAAGAGTGCAAGCCATATCTGCAAAACGTCGATGGGCTTGTTGTGTCATGTTTTCAGGCGCGTTTTTATTATGAAAGAGAACAGGAAGATGCCTTATTGCGTGAGATAAGGCGTATCGGTGACTATCTGAAAGAAGAAGTGCCGATCATGGATGTTTACGACGATCTCTATGAGTATATGCGTATGCTTTTGGATGGCAAGCGTTATGAGGACTTTAAGGATTGCTATTTTATTGTCGAGGAACTGACCAAGCAGACCAATATCCGCAATCTGGAGAAAAAATTGCTGACGCTGCTGGTTCGCTACTATAAAGCCATAGAGGATCAGGACAATTTCCAGAAGGTGGCCGTGACCTATTATGAGTTGTCTGAGGAGATGGAAAAAGAAAACAGCGTCATGGTGGCGAGCATGATCAACATGCGTAATTCCCTCAACAATCTGGCGCAGATCAACTGGGAAGTGGAGCAGGAAAATATTGCCCTCCACCGCAAGTCAGAGACAGATCCTCTGACAGGACTCTACAACCGCTACAAACTAAACGAATACGGAGAAGATGCTTTTATCCGTGCACGCGAACAGCAGACACCACTTGGCATTGAGATCTTAGATATTGATTATTTCAAAGAATATAATGATAATTACGGACATCAGGCAGGAGATGAGGCTCTTAAGATGGTATCCCGCATGATCATGCAGATGCAGCATCAGGGGGAAGTTTTCTGTTCCCGCTATGGAGGGGATGAGTTTGTCCTCATATACTCCGGGATGTCAGAAGAAGAGACCTATCGGTGGGCAGAACATCTGAAACAGATGATCCTGCGTCAGGCGGTAGAGCATAAATACTCCAAGGCAGCAGAGGTTCTGACCATTTCACAGGGCATCTGCTGGGGTGTTCCCGTAGAGGAAAACAAGGTCTGGGACTATCTGCATGCAGCAGATGAACTTCTCTATCAGGTAAAGAAGGTTTCCAGAAACAGCATCCGACTGGGGCATTTGGGAGATGTAGAGAGGTTTGCCAATCATGACTGATAAAAAGCATTTTACCTACATACTCCGGTGTAGCGACGATTCACTCTACACAGGCTATACGACCAATCTGGCCAAACGCCTGCAAACGCATAATGCGGGCAAGGGTGCCAAATATACAAAAGCGCGTCTTCCGGTGGAAATGGTCTACCATGAGGAATATGCCACAAAGGAAGAGGCAATGCGCCGGGAAGCGGCGATCAAAAAATTAACGCGAAAACAGAAAATAGAATTGATCAAGAATCAGACAAATACGAAAGGGATAAAGGCATGAAGACGATCAAACAAATCTTTTTTACAGATGTGAAAAATCTGGCAAAAAATCTGTTTGCCCTGATTATCGCCATTGGTGTATGTTTTTTACCAGCACTTTATGCATGGTTCAATATTTATTCCAACTGGGATCCATACGGCAATACCGGTAATCTACAGTTAGCGGCTGTCAATTTGGATCAGGGTTATACGGATGACGACGGGGAGTTCAAGAATACCGGTGAAGACATCATGGATGAATTGGCAGACAACGATAAGGTCGACTGGCAGTTCGTGGATTCTGCGGATGAAGCCATTGAGGGTGTGGAATCCGGTAAATACTATGCAGCACTCGTTGTGCAAAAAGATTTTACATACAATATGTATAATATGTTCGTAAACACAACAGAGGAACCTACCCTGATCTTTTACCAGAATCAGAAAAAGAATCCGGTAGCCAATAAGATCTCGGATACCATCGTTACGACCGTACAGAGCAACATCAACGAAGAGTTTGTAAAGGTCATGACCAAGACCATCTTTGAAGATGTCAATGATATGTATGACGACATCGAGGAAGAAGGCGGTGTGGATGCCTTTATTGAGAAGTTAGAGAAGTTGAATGACAATCTGATCGATTATCAGGATACCATCGACAAGGTCATCAGTGGAAATGCGGTATTATCCTCTAATATTGCAAATGCCACAGATGATGTGAGTGATCTGGAGGGCAAGACCAAGTCTTCCGCAGGAAGTCTGTCTGAGGCAAACGGTTCTATCCAGCAGAGCCAGAATACCTTAAATGCCTACAAAGATCAGATGAATCTGACGGTTGATACCATGATCACCATGTTGACAAACATGGAAAATCAGTTAAAGCAGGCGCAGATCAGCGGTGATATTGATCAGATGGCAGATGCCTGTCAGCAGACCTTAAAGGATACCAACCAGTTAAATAAAGATATCAATGCCCTCAGCCAGTCCATTGCAGATGAAAACGGGAATACGGATGTGGTCAATACCCTGCAGCAGTTATCCGATGCCGTGGATGCCCTGCAAAAGATATTAGAACAGGCAGATCTGGACGGACAGTATGATGCGACCGCCCAGCAGATCAAGGATGCCGAGGCGACCATGATCTCAGATATTGACAAGGCGGTCTCCAATATCACATCGACCAGAAATACCATCAACAACCAGTTGGTACCACAGCTCAATACCTGCGTGGATAACTTAGAGGATGTGATCGGCAATGCAAGTACGGTCATGAACAATATGAGCGGCGTGCTCAGCTCCATGGGAAATGTATTTTCTTCCTTGCAGACAACGATTTCTACTTCGGATAAGAGTCTGGAAAAGACCAAAGAAGCCTTATCCAAGATCAGCACCAGACTGACCAAGGCGATCGACAAGGCAAAGAGCGTCGAGGACGACGAGCGTGTGCAGGCACTGGTAGATACACTGACCGGTGATCCGGATATGTACGGTGAGTTCTTCTCCGAGCCGGTAGAGATCGAGTCCGTTGCGGTATATCCGATTGAAAATTATGGTTCTGCAGTTGCACCATTCTATACGGTTTTGTCTGTATGGGTAGGTTGTATCATCATGGTAGCCATTGTCAAAGTAAAAGTATCAAAATCAAAATACCCGGATGCGACACCGACACAACTTTTCTTTGGAAGAGGCATGTTCTTTATCGCTATGGGGCAGGTACAGACCCTGATCACGGTCTTGGGTGATCTTTTCATCTTGAAGATTCAGTGTGTTCACCCGCTTTTGTTCTGGGTGGTCGGCGCACTGACCAGTCTGACCTTTACCCTTTTGATCTATGCACTGGTCTACTCCTTTGGCGATGTAGGTAAAGCCATTGCCGTTGTTATCTTAGTGCTGCAGATTGCCGGAAGTAGCGGAACTTATCCGATCGAACTTTTGCCGGAATTTTTCCAGAAGGTATATATCTTCTTCCCATTCCCATACGCGATCAACGCTATGCGTGAATGTATCTGTGGATTATACGAGGCGGATATTGTAGTTTATCTGCTCAAGTTACTGACCTTCTTAGGTGTAGGTCTTGTCATCGGACTTTTGATCCGTATCCCATTCGAGGGGCTCAACCATTACATGGAAAAGCGTCTGGAAGATACGGAAATGATGTAAGGAGGGTAGGACTGTGGCAGAAAAACGAGAATACAAAGAGATGTATGAAAAGTTCATCAATTATGAACAGGATCTTCATCTGGAAAATCAAAAGAGAATCCGTATTGGTCTCAAAGTCAACATCATATTACCACTCTTCTTTCTGATCATGAGTTTTGCCATTTCAGAAGGGAAATTAGTCTTTTTGGTCCTTTGGATCCTTTCCCTCTTTGGCATAGCCTTCTATCTGATCTATGTGGAGTACAGTGATTACAAGATGATGGAGCAGATGAAAGAGTTTGGCGTGGATGTTGATAAACTGCATGACGACACCAGTCTGATCGGTGAAGGTGTGCAGCAGGCAGAGAGCAACATTTCCGAGAAATTAGATTATGTTGATGACCGCATTGACGAAGGCAAGCAAAAGATAGAGGCTGAAAAACAGAGAATCGGTGCCGAGATCGAGGAGCGTAAGGAGCAGTTCAAAGAGGCAGTGATCCAGAAGATCAGCCCGGACAATAAAAATACAGATGAAAAGGAGGACGAATAAGATGAGAAACATTATTCGGATTTTTACCTCCGATGCAAAGAGACTGGCAACAAATGTTGTTGCAGTTGTTATGATCATTGGTCTGACGGTTATTCCGAGTTTATATGCCTGGTTTAACATCATGTCCAACTGGGATCCATACGGAGAGGCATCTACAGCCAATTTGAACGTTGTAGTTGCAAGTTGCGACCAAGGGACAGAGATTGAGGGCGTAGAGTTAAATATCGGTAATATGGTTGTCAGCAACCTCAAAGAGAATAAGACCATCGGCTGGGTTTTTGTAGATAGCGAGGAAGAAGCGGTAGATGGCGTACAGAGCGGTGATTATTATGCGGCTTTAGTCATTGACGAGTCATTTTCGGAAGATCTGATCAGTTTCCTTGGCGGAGACATCGAGAATCCAAAGATCACTTATTATGAAAATGAGAAAAAGAACGCGATCGCGCCAAAGATTACCGGTAAGGTAAAGACGACTGTTCAGGAGGAGATCAACAGTGCTTTTGTATCGACCATGGCACAGGCACTCTTAAGCATGAGCGAGTATGTCGTGACAGATAATAGCGGCAATGGCGGCAACTTTACCAATGCCGTCCGGGATAAATTGGATGATATGGATGCCGATCTGAATACCTATATCACGATCGTAGATTCCTATATTGCCATCATTGACTCCGCAAACAGTCTGATGGATGCGACTAATGCTGTGACAGACCAGTTGGATTCCATTATGGAGACCGGACGGAGCATGGCAAACAGTGCAGATGCAGCAGCGGATGCGGCAGACGGCAGCATTGATACCGTTTCGGATATGGTGACGGTCAACTTAGATGATGTCTTAAAGCAGATCGATAACATGGCAGATGCTGTGGATGATGTTTTTGACAAGGTAGATAACACAAGCAATGGTATGTTAGACCAGATTGACTCCATCAAACTTGCTGTCGAAGCTTTGCAGACGAGTTTCAACAGTGCAATGGAAAATGTAAATATGAATTCAACCATTACACAGCAAAAAGATGCAGTCAATGCAGATTTTGACAAGATTGAGGCAGATCTGGATAATTTAAAAGCAGCATCTGACAAGACTTCTGCAGATTCCAATGCAATCTCACAGTCCCTGCATGCAGATTTTGATACCTGCAAAAAGAGCGTCGAAGCCTTAAGAACGACCTATAAAGATACGGTAGACCCACAGTTGAACTCTACCATGAATTCCATCCAGTTATCGATCAGCGAGATCCAGAAGATCCTGAACTACTCCAGCGATAGCATCAAGGATGTTTCATCTGCTTTGGACTCTTACCCGGATATGATGTCTTTTGGCAAGGATAAACTGGTAGCAACCAGGGATGATGCCATCGAGATGGAAGGCAAACTGCAGGATCTGATCGCCGATATGGATGATATTGAGTCAAACGACCAGTACAACATTTTGATGTCACTGATCGAGTCTGACCCGGATCTGATCGCAGACTTTATTTCCAGTCCGGTTAATCTGGATCAGGAGCCGATTTATGCGATGGCAAATAACGGATCTGCAACCGCACCATTCTATGTGATCTTATCTATCTGGTTTGGTGCCCTGATTCTGATCGCCATTATGCATACCGGACTTAAGACCAATCCGGGATGTAGGAACTTGCGGAATTGGCAGAAATTCTTCGGAAGATATATAGTGTTCTACCTGATGGGACAGTTGCAGACGATCATTACTGTTTTGGGATGTATCCTCTATGTAGGTATCCAGTGTGACCATCCGCTTATGTTCTGGTTTGCGGCATCCTTTACCAGTTTTACCTTTACCATCTTTATGTACTCTCTGGCATATGCCTTTGGCAATGTCGGCGAGGCAGCAGCAGTCGTGCTTATGGTTATCCAGGTTGCTGGAAGTGGTGGTACCTTCCCGGTAGAAGTATTGCCAAAGGTATTCCAGTATCTTTATAAATATATGCCATTCGCACATGGTATGAACGCTTTGCGTGAGGCAATCGCAGGTACGCATGGCAATGACTACTGGATGTATCTGACAGAAATGACAGCCTATATCGGAGTCGCTCTGCTCTTTGGACTGGTTATCAGTATTCCTTGCAAGAAATTGAATGAAAAGATCGAGGAAAGCAAAGAACGAACAGACCTCTTAGTATAATGACAATTGAAGACGGTTTTGGAAGGCGGTGTCTTGTGGCATCGTCTTCTTTTTACGTAATAAAACGTTCATCGAAAATTCAAATTGCATAAAACGCTTTACAAATAGCAGTTGCCATGTTAAATTGATAATAGTTACTGATTTATTTAAGATAAAGAAAGGTTGAAATTATGAAAACTCTGAATTATAGCAGGCAGCGGGAAGCCATATATAATTATCTGCTTTCGACGAAGAAGCATCCCACTGCAGAGACCATATTTCAAGCAGTTCAGCAGGATTACCCAAAGATCAGCCTTGCGACGGTCTATCGAAATCTGACGGTCTTAGAGGAAACCGGACAGGTGCAGCGTATCCCTTGCAACGATGCTAAGGATCATTACGATGCCAACACAGCAGAGCATCCGCATTTTGTCTGTAACTACTGTCAGTCAGTCTTAGATCTGGAAATGGATAATCTGGAATTTCTGCATACCCTTGCAAATCAAGGGTTTGGCGGCACGATCGAACAGAGCCAGGTAGTTTTCTTTGGAAAATGCCCTGCATGTTTGGATAAAGAAAAAAATAATAATAATTCCTAACTTTCTATTGACATTTCATTGGTGAGGTGTTATATTAAGATCACCGAAAGGGAACAGTAAGTAATTAAGAATCATCATAAGTAAAGAAAAGGAGAAAAGAATTATGGCAAAGTATGTATGTAGTGTATGTGGATATGTTTATGAAGGCGAGCAGCCACCAGAGGAGTGCCCGGTATGTCATGTTGGTGCTGACAAGTTTAAGGAAGTCAAAGAAGGCGAAGAACTGACACTTGCTGCTGAGCATGAATATGGCGTATATGCTAAGACGGTAAAGAATAACGACGCTATCAGCGAAGAGGACAAGAAGTACATCTTCGATCAGTTAAAGGCAAACTTCGAAGGAGAATGCTCAGAAGTTGGTATGTATCTTTGCATGGCTCGTATCGCTCATCGCGAGGGCTATCCGGAGATCGGACTTTACTGGGAAAAGGCAGCATACGAAGAAGCAGAGCATGCTGCAAAGTTCGCTGAGATGTTAGGCGAGGACCTTGAGCCAAATATGAAGGCTACGACCAAGGACAACCTGGCTTGGAGAGTAGATTGCGAATTTGGCGCTACCGCAGGAAAGGTTGATCTTGCAAAATGTGCAAAGAAGAACAATCTGGACGCTATCCACGATACCGTACATGAGATGGCTCGCGACGAGGCAAGACATGGTAAGGCATTAAAGGGTCTGCTTGACAGATATTTTGGCTAAGCCGGATTTATAGAAGTTAAAAAGATAGAGGAATGTGTATGAGATTTACACATTCCTCTTTTTTATATTTTGTCGTCTTTTTTCGACAGGAATAACCACCTAAGAATAGGAATTTGGTGTATGCTGGCTTTTGAGAGTGAAAAGTGTTGGTCTTTCTGCAAAAGCAGGCGTATAATGAAGCGATAACATAGGTGAATTGTACCTATAGGATAAATTGCGTTTAGACAGAGCAAAATACATAGAATACGGAGGACGGATAATGACCGTACAGGAATGTTATGAGATGATCGGAGCAGATTGGCAGGATGTGCTTCAGAGATTTGGAGGAAGTCAGGCGATCGTCAAGAAATTTGCCATCAAGTTTTTGGATGATCCGAGTTTTTCAGACATGAAAAAAGCAGTAGCGGAGAAAAATGTGGAAGATGCATTCCGGGCAGCACATACCTTAAAGGGTGTTTGCCTAAATTTGGGATTTTCGGATCTCTATCATACTTCTTATGACATTACAGAGATCTTTCGTGCCGGGACGTTTGAAGGTGCAGAAGAATTGATGGAGGCAATGGACGATCAGTATCAGACGATCCAGGATGCTGTGACCCGCTTAATGCAAGAGGACGCAGAATAATGGATTTTTGACCGTATGGGAAGAAAGAGCATGAAAAAGAGATTATTAAGCCTGGTGCTTTGTGTAGGGCTGGTCCTAGGGCTGGCAGGCTGTGGAAGCAGTCCGGCAGCGGCAGAGGACACCTTACCGCAGATCATCATAGGCAGTGACGATTATAAACCTTACAATTATGTGGATGAAGACGGAAATGCAGCAGGCATTGACGTGGAACTTGCCAAAGAAGCCTTTGGGCGCATGGGATATGAACCGGTCTTTCGCAATATTGTCTGGGAGAAAAAGGAGGAATATCTGGCGGATGGACAGATTGACTGTCTCTGGGGATCCTTTACCATGACTGAACGTGAGGATGAGTACACCTGGGCGGGCCCCTATCTAAAGAGCCGTCAGGTCGTGGTCGTACGTCAGGAAAGCGGCATCAAGACCTTGCAGGATCTTGCGGGCAAGCGCTTTGCCGTGCAGGTGTCCTCCAAGCCGGATGAGATCCTGCTCAACCATGAGGATCCCAGAATACCACAGGTGGATGAGGTTTATTGTTTTTCTACATTAGATGAAGTGTATGCCTGTCTGCGCAAGGGCTATTGTGATGCCATTGCGGGACATGAGAGTGCATTGCGCCTTTTTATGGATTCTATGCCGGACGAGTTTTACATGTTGGATGAAAGTCTTTATGAGTCCGAACTTGGTGTTGCCTTTGAAAAGGGGACACACGAAGAACTGGCAGAGGAACTGACCCGGACCTTGCAGGAGATGCAAGAAGATGGAACCACAGGGGAGATACTGGAAAAATACGGCATGAGCGCAGACCGCGCTTGGAGTGACGCAGATGCAGAGTAGAGATATGAGAAAAAACAAAGAGATCAGTTTGGCATGCTTTCTCTTAATCTTAGGAATAGCCGTTAGTTTGGTCAGTGGTATGATCATCATACAGAGTGATCGCGCCAGACTATATTATGTCATGGATGAAAGTTTTGACACGATCAAGTCCAGGATCGTGCGATGGAATAACTATGAGGTCGGAGACCGCACCAAGAGCGAGGTCCGTCTTTTGGACAAGGCAAAGGAGTTGAGCCGTTGCCTAAAGCGGGAGGAAGCCTCAGATGCTCTCTTAGAGCAGTATGCCTATGAGCAGCGTCTGGACGGTATTCTGGTAACGGATGCGGACAATGTGCCGACATACGGTTGGGGAGAGATTGATGAGTCTGTCTGGGATGAATTTTTGAATAACGATGTTTCGTATGATGCATCCCACTATCCGGAAAATTCTTATGCGACCCGTATGGATATCGGGGGTAGCCAGTACGATTTTGCCATTGTTTCCCGGCAGGATCAGGCGGGCTGTGTGGCAGTTTTATCGGAAAAAAGAGAGATCTTTGCCAAGGACGAGATCAGCATACAAACGCTTTTAGATGATTTTATCTTTGAATTAAAGGGCACGGCTGTCATTGCATCCGGGGATGAGATCATCAGTACCAACGATGAAGAACTCAAAGGCAAATGCCTACAGGACTGGCTAAAGATGAGTGCAGAAGATTTTGGGGAATTGAACCAGACCAGTAATCTGATCCGCCTGACGATAAATGGCAGACATCTGTGTGGCGATGTGCGCCGGGTGGAAGGCTATGATATTTATATCTTTTTCCCGGAGGTCAAGGTCTATTCCACCTTTATCATGACGGAAAGTTTTGGGATCATCTTGTATGTGCTTGCCTGTATTCTTTTCTTATTCCTGCGTTACAAACAGGAAGAAAAGAACCGGGAAAAAAGTGCAGAGCAGCTGCGTACCATCAGTTCTATCAGCCGGGTCTATAGTTTTGTTTTGCTCATAGATTTGGGGACGGACTCCTGGAAGGTCTTAAAATCCGCGGATAAGATGGAGAGTGCGCTCAGTCAGGGCAGTGACGTAAAATATATGCTGAAAAGATATGCAGAGCATGTTTTGACTGAAGCCTATCAGGAGGAGTTTCTGCGCTTTTCGGATATGGCGGATATGGCGGCGCGTGTCGCAGGTAAGACCTATGTTTCCTGTGTCATGGAAGAAAAAAATGCCAAGTGGGAACAACTGTTTTTTGTGCCGCAAAAATATGATGAGGACGGAAAATTACAGGAAGTTATCTTTCTGTGCCGGGATGTGTCGACCGAGAAGAAAAAGGAGATCCACTATCAGAACAGTCTGCGCCGTTCTGTGGAACATGCAGAGCGTGCAAGCGTGGCAAAGACAGACTTCCTTCGACGGATGAGCCACGATATCCGGACACCAATCAATGGCATTAAGGGTATGATCGAGATCAGCCGATATTATGCAGGTGACGAGGAAAAGCAGGAGGAATGTCGTCAGAAGATCGTCAGCGCTTCCAGTTTCCTTTTGGATCTGGTCAATAATGTGCTGGATATGAATAAGTTGGAGTCCGGCCAGGTGCGTCTGGAGCAAAAGCCGTTTGACCTCTTGGAATTATTCCGGGAAACGGTATCACTGGTTGAGGTACAGGCGGTAGAGTGCCAGGTCGATTTTCAGGTGGACGTTTGCAAGGGGGTACACTGGAATGTTTTAGGCAGTCCACTGCACCTGCGCCAGATCTTGCAGAATATCATGAGCAATGCCATCAAGTACAACCGTGAGGGAGGGACTGTGCATGTCAGCGTAGAGGAAACCGGATCGACCAGAAAGATGGCGATCTTTGTCTTTACCTGTCAGGACACCGGACTTGGCATGTCGGAAGAATTTCAAAAGCGTGCCTTTGAGCCGTTTGCCCAGGAAAATGCATCTGCCAGAACTTCCTATGCCGGAACCGGTCTGGGACTGCCGATCGCCAAGGAGTTGACGGAAAAGATGGGTGGCAGCATCCACTTTACCAGCCAGCAGGGGCAGGGAACGACCTTTACCATAGAATTGCGTTTCAAACTTGCCGACCATGTGGAGGATAAGGAGGACAGCGAGGACCAGGACATCCGTCTGGATGGCATCCATGTTCTTTTGGTAGAAGATAATGATCTCAACATGGAGATTGCGCAGTTTATCCTTGAAAATGCGGGCGCGGCTGTGACCAAGGCATGGAACGGACAGGAGGCAGTAGACTGTTTCCTGCAATCCGAGGGCGGCACCTATGACATCATCCTGATGGATATTATGATGCCGGTCATGGACGGACTGGATGCGGCGCGCTGTATCCGTTCCCTGGATCGGTCGGATGCAAAGAGTGTGCCGATCTTTGCCATAACAGCCAATGCTTTTAGTGATGACAAGGAGCGCAGTTACAAGGCTGGCATGAACGAACACATATCCAAGCCTATCATTAAAAAAGATTTACTACGGATTATGAAAAAATACATACCAAAGTAGGACAGAAGTCTATTATATTGGTATATAGGTAGTTTCGCGGAAAGGCGGATAAATAATTATGACAAAACGATCTCAGCCCAGATCGTATCTTTAGCGGATGTCTATGTGGCACTGACCGGGATATCCGCAGAGAAGCCGTGAGCATGCACAGAGAATCCGAAAAGAAATAAATAAAAGAAAAAAGAACGCCAAAGCCGACGCAGAGCCAGTTTTGGCGTTTCCTTAATTCAAGACTTATTTTTTAATGATGGGCTTATTCGATCAGACCGCTGTTTTTCAGCAGGATCTCCACATCGGTTCCCTTGACCTTCTTGAGCAGGACTTTCAGGGCTTCTTTTTCTGCAAAGGAAAGTTTTACATCTGTGATCGGTTTCTTGTCGATTGCATAGTAGCATGCACGCAGGAGTTCGCGCACGTCATATTTACTTCCCCATACTTCAGGAACACCGCGGTCAATATCAAGTAGTGTGTAAACAGATTCCATACCGGTACGCATAGAGTATTCAATGGTAAAGATGGTATCTCTCGGTGTCTCGGTAAACTGACCTAAGAAAGCAAAGTTGACAGAGCCTTCCGGTACGACCTTTGGACGATCCTCATTCTTTCTTGGCTGGAAGAAAGCATTGATAAACGGCATAAAGCATGTGGTTGTGTTGCAGGCATTTTCTGCCAGATCCGGGATCTCCTTTGGATCCACGCCGATATGATAGAGCCATTCTTCGCAGACCTCCTTACCGGTACAGTCACGCATGGCTTTCTTTACAAAGTTTCCTTCCTTGTTGGTATTGAGGGCATAGAGCCAGACAAGGACCATATTCTTATCCTGAGCCTTGAACTGTGGCTGACGGTTGATGGTCCAGGACAGATACCAGTTTTCGGTACTATCCTTTACTGTGACGATACCACCGGTCGTTACCTTGCCGTCTCTCGGATCACGCTTGCAGATATCCTTGATCTTGCTGATGATCTTTTCATCGGAAGTGGCAACAGTCGCGCTCATCCAGTTGGTTGCTTCGTAGTCATTACAGAAGTTATCCGGGTTACCGAATTCACCGTGCTTTGCCTGTCTTGCAATATTTTTCCACAGATCCCATGACTCGCCGGCACCATTTTTTACCTTAGAAAGATCCGGTACATGGGTCTGGTCGCCGTAGCAGGAAGTATCGGTGCAGCAGCCGTTTGTGATGAATACAAGATCATCCTCTACCAGATCCAATGTCTGCTCCTCGCCGTCCTTGATATATACGATCTGGCGTGCGATCTTCTTGTCGCCGACCGTTTCAATGACAACATTCTTTACATCCATGCCGTACTCGATCTGTACTCCATGTGCCGTCAGATAGTTGACAAGCGGCATGATGAGGCTTTCGTACTGATTGTACTTGGTAAAACGAAGGGCACTAAAGTCCGGGAGCCCATCAATATGGTGCACATAACGGCAAAGGTAACGCTTCATCTCCAGGGCACTTGACCAGCGCTGGAAAGCAAACATAGTCTGCCAATAGAGCCAGAAGTTGGTATCCCAGAATGAATCCGGCAGCACTTCGGAGATCTTCTTGCCTTCCAATTCTTTTTCCGGTGTGATAAAGAGTTTGGAAAGTGCCTGTGCGCTTGCCTTATCCAGCCCGAATTTCTTGTCTGTGTGAGCGTCCTGACCGCGATTTACGGTAGCACGGCAGAGAGAATAGTTCGGGTCATGCTTGTTGAGCCAGTAATATTCGTCCAGAACAGAGATTTCCGGGTTTTCCATGGAAGGCACATCACGGAACATATCCCACATGACTTCAAAGTGGTTATCCATTTCACGTCCGCCTCTCATAAAGAAGCCCTTGGTAATATCTTTTCTTCCATCGCATGAACCGCCGGCGAGGGTCAGTTTTTCCAAAAGGTGGATATGCTCGCCCTTCATTTGACCATCACGCACCAGATAAAAGGCTGCGGTCAGACCGGCAAGTCCGGTTCCGATGATGTATGCGGATTTTTTGTCGACACCCTCCGGTTTCTCCGGATGTGCGAATGATTCATAAGTTCCTGCTGAGTAATACATAATGTTTACCTCCTTCATTTCTTTGTACCTGTAGTATAGGTTTGTCAAAGAAAAAGGAAAATAAACAAAAAAGACCCCATGATAATTTTTTTATCATGGGGGTATGATTGTAAATAATTTTATCAAATCCGGTCTTTTGATAAAATCAGTGGTCACATAGACGATGTAGGGCTGCCGACAGGTTTCCCTGGATGACAATAGCAAGACGCTCGACCAGTTTTTCCGGGTCTTCTTTCATGTCATCGGCGACCCAGTCCAACATGAGCCCGACCAGGACATAGGAGTAGATCTGTGCAATAAAATCCTTGTCTGTCTGCTTGACAAAGAGTCCATTGGACTGCTCCTCGATCACATCGACTAAGAGTTTATCGGTCAGGGGCATGAGGTATTTTTCTACACGTTCCCGGCTGACGCAATGGTAGACATTCATGATGAATGGCTTATTTGCCTGCACAGCGTAAAAGATCTGTAACAGCCCCTGCTCCCAGGTATCATAGGTCTTTTTGTTGTTCAAGGCTTTCTCGGCATCTTCCAGACAGGACCATTCCACCAGATCATAGATATCCTTGAAATGATAGTAAAAGGTCATGCGGTTGATACCGCAATCTGCCGTAATATCGTTGATCGTTATTTTATCCAGCGGCTTTTGTAAAAGAAGATTTTTCAGTGATGTCTCTAGGGCACGCTTGGTTACTTGTGACATGAGGTCTCCTTTCTGCACTTACATTTTCGGAACGATATAACCATAGAGATAATGGTCGCGCCAGCGATTTTGCAAAAATACCTTATCTACCAGCAGACCTTCCTTGTGGAAGCCCAGTTTTTTCAAAAGGCAGATAGAGGGGGTGTTGTCCGGCAGTACAAGTGCTTCGTAGCGGCGGATGCCGATGTCTCCCGAAACAATACGGATGCCTGCCTTGATCGCTTCGTAGCAGTAGCCTTTTCGCCAGAAATGCTGATCCATCTTGTAGCCTAACTGGGCAGAAGAATAGATATTCGGCGAAATGTTGTGGAAACTGACCGTGCCGATGATACGGTCGGGATTATCTTTTTCAAAGATCCAGAAACGCAGCATATGTAACTTCAGGATCTCCTGATACTCGTAGGTCAAAAGGTTTTTCTGATGCTCCAGACTGTAAAAGTCATTTCCGATCAGGGGTTCAAACTGCTCAAAGATCGCAGCGTTGTCTTTGTAAAATTGTAATACCTTTTCGGCATCATCTGCGGAAAGGATACGCAGAATCAGGCGGTCGGTCGTCTGTTCAAGATTCACTCACTTAACCTCGGATTTCTACCTTATTCAGAAAGGCGGATAATATTTGGACAAATTCCTGCATGGTCTTATCGTCCGGTGCGTGAAATCCCGGGTGCAGGACATCCGGCGATTCCTTGTATGGCTGGAGATAGTAGGCTTTGGCACCGGATAACCACATACCGATAGCGGTCATATCTTTTGCCTCATGGAGTTCCTGGCAAACAGTCGTGCGGAACTCGTAATCGACTTTTTTGGAAGCTTTTAAGATCTCCACCGATTCGGCGATCGCATCCAGATCAAACTCATCCGCGTGGACGATATCTGCATATTTTGTCCGGCATTGCTTGATATCCATGGCAACATAGTCCACAAAGCGGTCTTTGACCAGAGAGCGGAGCATGTCAGGGTTGGTCCCGTTGGTGTCCAGTTTTACCTTGTAGCCCAGGAGTTTGATCTGGCGGATAAAGTCCGGAAGATCCCGGTTCAAGGTCGGTTCTCCACCACTGATGACAACGCCGTCCAGGACATTTCTTCTTTTGTGCAGATGATCAAAAATATCATCTTTTGTGTATGGTTTGATGTCGTTCAGCCCGACGATCAGATCACCATTGTGGCAGTAAGGACAGCGGAAGTTACAGCCTCCGGTAAAGAGGGTTGTAGCAACACGCCCCGGATAATCAACCAAGGTTGTTTTCTGCATTCCATATATTTTTACAGTCATAGTGTTACTCCATTTCTTATCGTGTTATAATGAAACCAATCAAAAAACATTATAACAGTTTGGTGGAGGTTTTACCATATGGCACTGAAAGAGAAAATCGAAAAGAACAGACAGGAAAAACATGACGAGAAGTACATGAAGATGGCACTCAAGGAGGCAAAAAAGGCATACGATCTCAACGAAGTACCGATCGGCTGCGTGATCGTGCGCGATGATAAAGTCATCGGCAAGGGCTACAACAAGCGCAACACGGACAAGAATGTACTTTCCCATGCGGAATTGATCGCAATGAAGCAGGCATGTAAAAAGACAGGTGACTGGCGACTGGAGGACTGTACCATGTATGTGACCCTTGAGCCATGCCAGATGTGTGCAGGTGCTATGGTGCAGGCGAGATTGAAAAAAGCGGTTATCGGCAGCATGAATGCCAAGGCGGGCTGCGCCGGATCCGTCCTTAACATTTTACAGATGGATGCTTTCAATCATCAGGTCGAGGTTGAGCGCGGTGTCCTCGAAGATGAGTGTTCAGCCCTCTTAAGCGGATTTTTCGCAGATCTGCGTGAGCAGAAGAAGCAGTTTTAGGGAGGAAAATCCGCAAGATCATATGAAGGTTGATAGAATGATGGGTTTTGATTGACAAATGTGTCATAATCCCATACAATGCAAATGGCGGCCTCCACAAGTGGCGTTGATACTTGGGTCTTGCGCGACGGATGCCTACGAATCGTGTCAGGTCAGGAATGGAGCAGCACTAAGAAGGAGTTTCCGGGTGCCGCAAGGGTGCCTGGGTTGAGCAGGCTGTGGAGGTAACGCTATGAAAGACAATTTCAGGGAGATCAAGGTATCTCCCTTTTTTACATTATGAATTAAAGTCATCTGCGCGCAAAGGGCAGCCTGAGCGTAAAGATACGGGATTTTATAGGTGTTTGATAGGGAAAGTCTCTGTATCTTTGGATGCAGGGACTTTTTCATATTATAGGTAAAAGCACACTCTTCATAAAAGAAAGGAGCATACTGATGGATACCAGAGTAGCAATTCTTGCGATCGTGGTGGAGGAGCGTGACAAGGCAGAAGAACTCAACCACGTCCTGCATGCATATGGCAAATATATCATCGGGCGCATGGGGATCCCTTATGAAAAACGCGGGATCTCACTGATCAGCGTCGCCGTAGATGCACCCCAGGATGTGATCAGTGCCATGTCAGGAAAGATCGGCAATATTGAGGGGGTAACGGCAAAAGCCGTCTATTCCAAATTGCAGTAAGTGACGCTTGGATAATAGCGAAAGAAAAGAGAAAAAGGAGAGAAATGCCTATGGCACTGGCAATGCAGGATGTCAAAGCATTGATTGATAAATTAGATAAAGAAAATGCACTAAGTCTGGATAAATGGGAAGAACTTATCCGCGGACGATGCGATCAAGTGGCAGAATATGCAGCGGAAATTGCCCGTCAGAGGTCCAAAGAGATCTTTGGCAACAGGATCTATACGCGAGGATTGATCGAGATTTCCAATTACTGCAAGAATAATTGCTATTATTGTGGCATCCGCAGGGATAACCGGCAGGTTGAACGTTACCGCCTGAGCCGGGAGGATATCTTATCCTGCGCAGATATTGGGGAAGAACTGGGTTTTCGCACCTTTGTCCTGCAGGGGGGAGAAGATGCTTACTATACAGATCAGGTCATGTGTGATCTGATCCGGGAGATCAAGGAGCGTCACCCGGATTGCGCCATTACCCTGTCTCTTGGCGAAAGAAGTGAAGAAAGTTACCGCTTAATGAGAGAATCAGGGGCAGATAGATACCTTTTAAGGCATGAAACAGCGGATAAGGACCATTACAAGAGCCTGCACCCGCAGGAAATGGACTTTGACAACCGTATCCAATGCCTTTATACCTTAAAAGACTTAGGTTATCAGGTGGGTTGCGGTTTTATGGTCGGTTCCCGGGGACAGACGCCACATACGCTGGCGAAGGATATGGTCTTTATCCAGAACTTACAGCCGGCAATGGTGGGGATAGGACCTTTTGTGCCTCACCACGAGACACCCCTGAAAGACCAGGCACAGGGGACTGTGGAGGAGACCCTGTATCTGATTTCACTGCTTCGGCTTTTACAGCCAAAGTTGTTGCTTCCGGCAACGACAGCGCTGGGGACGATCGATCCGCGCGGGCGTGAAAAGGGGATCTTGGCGGGAGCCAATGTCGTCATGCCAAATCTGTCGCCGACCAGCGTGCGCAAACAGTATGAGTTGTATGATAATAAGATCTGCACCGGAGATGAGGCGGCAGAGTGTCGTCATTGTCTGGGAAATCGTATGCAGTCTATAGGTTATGAACTGGTCGTAGACCGTGGCGATGCACCTGTTTAATAGGTGTTGAAATTATAAGAAAATTTAATTTTACAAACAACCGTCGATTTTACAAGGGATAAATGAGACGGACTATAACATAAGACACATAGAAAAAGGGAGGAAAAAAGAATGTATGATGTAATGTCATCAAAGGCAGAGGAGTTCATCAGCGATGAGGAGATCCGCGAGTGTCTCGATTACGCTGAGAAGAACAAGAACAATCGGGAACTGATCGACCAGATCCTGAACAAGGCAAGAAAGATGAAAGGGATCAGCCACAAGGAAGCCATCGTGCTTTTAGACTGCGAACTGGAAGACAAGAATGAGGAGATCTATCAGTTGGCAAAAGAGATCAAGCAGGAGTTCTACGGCAACCGTATCGTTATGTTTGCTCCGCTTTATCTGTCCAATTATTGTATCAACGGCTGTGAGTATTGCCCATATCACGCAAAGAACAAGCATATTCACAGAAAAAAACTGACGCAGGAGGAGATCCGCGCTGAGGTTATTGCTCTACAGGATATGGGACATAAGCGTCTGGCACTTGAAGCAGGCGAAGATCCAAAGAACAATCCGATCGAGTATATTTTGGAAAGTATCAAGACAATCTACAGTATTCACCATAAAAACGGAGATATTCGCCGCGTCAACGTCAATATCGCGGCAACAACTGTCGAAGAATACCGTATGTTAAAGGAAGCTGGTATTGGTACTTATATCCTTTTCCAGGAGACCTACAATAAGGAATCTTACGAAAAACTGCATCCGACCGGACCAAAGAGTAATTATGCTTATCACACCGAGGCAATGGATCGTGCAATGGATGGCGGTATTGATGATGTAGGGCTTGGTGTTCTCTTTGGACTCAACAATTACCGTTACGACTTTACCGGAATCATTATGCACGCAGAGCACTTAGAGGCAGCCAAGGGCTGTGGACCGCATACCATCAGCGTACCGCGTGTGCGTCGTGCAGATGATATTGACCCGGATGTTTTTGACAATGGTATTTCGGACGAGACCTTTGCAAAGATCGTTGCCTGCATCCGTATCGCTGTGCCATACACCGGCATGATCGTATCTACCAGAGAGACCAAGGAGAGCAGAGAGCGCGTACTGGAACTTGGTATTTCCCAGATCAGTGGCGGCTCTAGAACCAGTGTCGGTGGCTATGTTGAGCCGGAAGCAGAGGAGGACAACTCAGCACAGTTTGATGTCAGTGACAATCGTACCTTGGATGAAGTTGTCAAGTGGCTGATGGATATGGGATATGTGCCAAGTTTCTGTACGGCATGTTATCGTGAAGGCAGAACCGGTGACCGTTTCATGTCTCTTTTAAAGAGCAAGCAGATCGTCAACTGCTGCCATCCAAATGCACTTATGACCCTGAAAGAATATCTGGAAGATTACGCAAGCCCGGAGACTAAGGAAGTGGGAGAGGCTCTGATCAAAAAAGAATTGGAAGTCATCACCAATCCAAAGGTAAAGGAAAAGGCGACCGAATATATCGAAAAGATCCACGAGGGCAACCGCGACTTCCGTTTTTAAATGTGACGAAAGTCTGATATGACAGCAGAAAACGTTTGGGAAGAGAAGGGAATAATCTATGAGTATGAATGAGACACCAAGCGGAGAGCGCCTGCACATTGGCATTTTTGGCAGGCGCAATGCGGGAAAATCCAGCCTGATCAACGCGATCACGGGACAGGATCTCGCTATCGTATCGGAAGTCAAGGGTACGACGACAGATCCGGTCAAAAAAGCAATGGAACTCTTGCCTCTCGGACCGGTCGTTCTGATCGATACGCCGGGACTGGATGACGAAGGCGGACTGGGGCAAAAGCGCATGGAAAAAGGTCTGCAGATGCTCCGCCAGACCGATGTTCTTCTGCTTGTGATCGCAGCAGATACTATGGTAGGAGATCTGGAACAAGATCTTTGGGCAGAGGCAAAAAAACGTGGTCTGCCTTATCTGATTGTCTTAAATAAGACAGACCTTCTGGCAGATCCGGCGCAGATCGATGAAAAGGCAGGAGAGATCGCACAGGCACTGGCGGTCGATCCTGCTAAAGTCTGTCCGGTCAGTACAGATCCGGCACAGGGGATCGGGGAATTAAAGGAGCGATTGGCAAAATTACAGCCCAAAGAGGCAGAAAGACCTTTGATCCGTGATCTCTTAGAGGAAGGAGATCTGGTCGTTTTAGTCGTGCCGATTGATTCCGCTGCGCCAAAAGGGCGCTTGATCCTGCCGCAGCAGCAGGTCATCCGCGACAGTCTGGAGGCAGGTGCCATTCCGGTGGTGGTCAGGGATACCGAGTTGTCGCAGGCGCTGGCAGCCCTTGGCAAAAAGCCCCGCCTTGTTGTGACCGACAGTCAGGCATTTGGGACAGTGGCAAAGATTGTGCCGAAAGACATTCCTTTGACCTCATTTTCTATACTGATGGCGCGTTACAAAGGAGATCTGACAGTGCAGATCGCCGGTGCGCAGGCGATTGAGGATCTGAAAGATGGCGATACCGTTCTGATTTCCGAGGGCTGTACCCACCACAGACAGTGCGATGATATCGGTACGGTCAAGATGCCGCGCTGGATCAGGGAATACACTGGTAAAGACCTGCATTTTGCCTTTACCAGTGGAACAGAATTTCCCAAGGATCTTTCGCCTTATGCACTGGTCGTGCATTGTGGCGGCTGTACCCTGCCTTTACAGGAAATGCGCTATCGTATCTCCTATGGGGACAGCCAGAAGGTTGCGATCACCAACTACGGAGTCATGATCGCCTACATTCACGGTATCCTGCCGCGCGTGACGGAGACTTTTGTCGATAAAAAGAGATAAATAGGACTTGACAGACGGCTTGTTTTTTTGCTACGATCTGCTTAGATAAAAGGGAGTAGCTGACACAGCAGACCTGTGTCTATATATCGTCAGTACGATTGCGAGCAATCCGGTATGTAGCCTAGTAGCGAGACTTTTGTTGTATTATTTTTTGATGCAACAAAGGGACTCGCTTTTTTTATCCCCAAGTTGCAGGAAGGGAGAAAGATATGAACTTTGTACTACAGATTGTCTTTTTAGCGCTGGGATTTTTCCTTTTGGTCAAGGGGGCGGACTGGTTCGTGGACGGAGCCTCCGGGCTGGCAAGAAAATTGGGCATACCGCAACTGGTCATTGGTCTTACGATCGTTGCCATGGGAACCAGCCTGCCGGAAGCGGCTGTCAGCATTTCGGCGGCACTACGGGGAAATGCGGAGATCACGATTGGCAATATCGTGGGAAGCAATATTTTAAACATCCTCATCATCCTCGGCGTGACGGCGCTGATTGCAACGCTTAAGGTGGCGGATTCCACTGTCCGCTATGAGATCCCCTTTATGATCGTCGTTACCTTTGTTCTCTTGTGGCTGGGCTATACCGGAGGTCAGGTAACGTGGCTGGAAGGCGTTATCCTCTGGGTCTTATTCCTCCTCTATCTGCGCTATCTCTACATGATGGCAAAAAAGGGCAAGGAAGAAGAAAGGGAAGTGGAGCAGCTTTCCACGGCAAAGATCATAGGTCTGATCTTGGCGGGTGTCGTCATGATTGTGGCAGGAAGTAATTTCGCGGTCGAGGGAGCGAGTAATCTTGCAAAGGCGCTTGGCATCAGTCAGCGTTTTATCGGGCTGACCATTGTGGCGTTGGGCACCAGCCTGCCGGAACTGGTGACGAGTGTGTCCGCGGCACGAAAACATAATGCGGATATCGCCATTGGAAATATCGTGGGGAGCAACATTTTTAACATCCTCTTTATCGTAGGTACCACAGCCCTGATCACGCCGGTTACCTTTGCTTCCGGCTTTGTTGTGGATACCCTGATCGCCGCGGCGGTCGGCATTTTGTTATTTGTATGTGTGGCACGGACAAAAGAATTGCGAAAGAAAGCCGGCATCGTCATGCTGCTTGCTTACATTTTGTATTTTTTATATCTTCTTTAGAAATGATGTCCTTTTATTAACAAAATTTAAGATTTCCCTGACCGTCAAGCGTTGTCAGACTCTGGCTTGTATGCTATATTTTAAAGAGTATTTTCATATTTATATGTAAAATGCCAAAAGACGAACGGATGAGGTGTGAAATATGAGTGCAGCAGATCGCACTGAGAAAGTGCTGCGGGATATTCATGTACTTTTTTCCAAGGCAGAGCCATACAACGGCAGTAAACGCGACGTGATCGTGAACAAGAACGAGATGATGGATCTGCTCAAGGAATTAAATGCCTGCATGTATGACATGATCGACGAACATGAATTGTCCCAGACCAAAAAGGATAAGGCAAACCGTGAGATGCAAAAGCAGGGAGACGACATTATTTTTGCGGCTTCCCGCAAGGCGGAGGATATCTATGCGGCATCGATCATGTATACGGACAATGCCTTAAACGACATTCAGCAGATCATTGAGGATGCGGGAGATGCGATCGCCAAGATCTACGAAGACGCCAAGGATAAGATGGCAAGCGAAAAGCAGACCATCAAGTCCAACCAATCAGAACTCAAGTCGCAGTTGGGAGATCTGATCGACACGCAAAAGTATTTACATCTGATCGAGGAGGAAAATCACCGTTTGCGCTTAGAGCGGGAAAAGGGAGAAAAAGGCGATTTCGCGCCAAAGGATACCCCGTCCTATGCCAATGTGCAGCCGGAGATCCGCATCAACAAGGATTATTTCATACAAAATGGCATCCCGTTGGAGGATGAGGAAGAGACCACGGGGGTTCCGACCCAGGGCGAGTTGACCGAGAAAGAGGCAGCCGCACTTTCCGAGGATCTGGACAAAGAATATTTTGCATGGAAGGAATCCGACCAGGAAGAAGAGAAAAAGCCGGAGGAGGGAAAAGGTATTTTCTCTCTCTTCGGCAGAAAATAAAAATTGAGGAGGAAACACATGAAGTTATATGAACAGGGAGTATATCTGCTCCGTGGAACAGAGTTGGTCGCTAATGGCCCACAGGCACAGGATGAGATCAGACAAAAGACGGGACAAGAAGTCACAAAGGAAGAAGCAGCCAAGCAGACGATGGCATATGGTATCTTAGAGAGCCATAATACATCCGGCAATATGCAGAATTTGCAGATCAAGTTTGACAAACTGACTTCCCATGACATCACTTACGTTGGTATCATCCAGACAGCAAGAGCATCCGGGCTTGAGAAATTCCCGATCCCTTATGTGCTGACCAACTGCCACAATAGCCTTTGCGCCGTAGGCGGCACCATCAACGAGGATGACCACATGTTTGGACTGACATGTGCCAAAAAGTACGGCGGCATTTATGTACCTCCTCATCAGGCTGTTATCCATCAGTTTGCAAGAGAAATGCTTGCAGGTGGCGGTAAGATGATCTTGGGATCCGATTCTCACACGAGATACGGTGCTCTTGGAACCATGGCTATGGGCGAGGGTGGACCGGAATTGGTAAAACAACTTCTGAACAAGACTTATGATATTGCCATGCCGGGCGTTGTCGGTGTCTATCTGACCGGTAGTCCTATGAAGGGCGTGGGACCACAGGATATCGCGCTTGCCATTATTGGTGAGGTCTTTGACAAGGGTTATGTCAAGAATAAGGTCATGGAGTTTGTCGGACCGGGTGTTGCCAACCTCAGCGTAGATTATCGTATCGGCGTGGATGTTATGACAACAGAGACGACCTGTCTTTCTTCTATCTGGAGAACAGACGACAAGGTGCGTGAGTTCTATGAGATCCACGGCAGAACCGAGGACTTTGCAGAGTTAAATCCGGGTCAGGTTGCATACTATGACGGTATGATCGAGATCGATCTTAGCCAGATCAAGCCAATGATCGCTATGCCGTTCCACCCGAGCAACACCTATACGATCGAAGAACTCAATGCAAATCTCATGGATATTCTGGATGATTGCGAAAAGAGAGCCAAGGTCAGCCTGGACGGACAGGTAGACTTCACCTTAAAGGATAAGGTCAGAAACGGCAGATTATATGTAGATCAGGGTATCATTGCAGGTTGTGCCGGCGGTGGTTTTGAGAATATCACGGATGCAGCAGACATCCTGCGCGGTGCATCCATCGGACCGGATGAGTTTACACTCAGCGTTTATCCGGCGTCCACACCGATCTATATGGAGCTTGTGAAAAATGGCTGTGTTGCAGATCTGATGGAGACAGGTGCGATCGTCAAGACAGCATTCTGTGGACCATGTTTCGGTGCCGGAGACACCCCAAGCAACAACGGCTTCTCCATCCGCCACTCTACAAGAAACTTCCCGAACAGAGAAGGATCCAAGTTACAGAATGGACAGATCTCATCCGTAGCACTTATGGATGCCCGTTCCATCGCTGCAACTGCGGCAAATAAGGGTTATCTGACAGCGGCAACCGATATGGATGTCAACTACACCAAGCCAAAATACTATTTCGATAAAAATATTTATGCCAACCGCGTCTTTGACAGCAAGGGCGTTGCAGATCCGAATGAGGAGATCAAGTTTGGACCGAATATCAAGGATTGGCCGGCAATGAGCCCATTACCGGAAAATCTTTTCCTCAAGGTCGTATCTGAGATCCACGATCCGGTAACAACGACAGATGAACTGATTCCGTCAGGAGAGACATCTTCTTACCGCTCTAATCCTCTTGGATTGGCAGAATTTACACTTTCCCGTAAGGATCCGGAATATGTAGGCCGTGCCAAGGAGATCCAGAAAGCACAGAAGGCACTGGAAGCCGGAGAATGTGCCGGACAGGCAGTACCGGAACTGCGTGAGATCGTGCACACCGTGAAAAAGACCTTCCCGGATGTAAACCATGACAACTTTGGTGTAGGATCTACCATTTTTGCCGTAAAACCGGGCGATGGTTCTGCAAGAGAGCAGGCGGCTTCCTGCCAGAAGGTATTGGGTGGCTGGGCAAATATTGCCAACGAATATGCGACCAAGAGATATCGTTCCAACCTGATCAACTGGGGCATGCTCCCATTTTTGATCCCGGCAGGTGATCTTCCATTTAAGAACGGAGATTATCTCTTTGTTCCGGCGATCCGTCAGGCGATCATCGATAAGACAGAAGAAATTCAGGCATATGTGGTAAAGGATGGACAGATGCAGCCGTTCACACTGCAGCTTGGTGCTCTGACAGATGATGAGAGAGATATCATCTTAAAGGGATGCCTGATCAACTATTACAGAGGTTAATGACTTATGGATATACAAAAACAACCGGGGAGTAATGGCAGAGGGAATGTAAAGCGCATGATGACCATCTCTGTGGTGGTCATCTTCACGGCGTGTTGTGTGATCCTGTTTTATTTTGGTGTAGAGCGTTATCAGGGACTGGGCGAAGGCTGGAGCAAGTTTATGAGCGTCCTGCAGTCCATCATCATAGGATTTGGACTTGCCTTTCTGATGAATCCCATCATGGAATTTTTCGAGAGGCACATGTACCCCTTCTTTGCAAAACACTGCAAGACGGAAGAAAATGCCAAAAAGACCACGCGTATGCTCACATCTTTGATCGCACTGGTCATTGTGGTTGGTATTATTGTATTGTTCTTTGTTGCGATCATACCGCAGTTATACCAGACCATCCATTATCTGGTCACACACATCAACGAACAGATCGATGGTGTCTTGGATTGGGCAAACCAGATTACCGGCGGGCGCTATGAAAAGAATATCATGAGCGCTAAGGGCAGTAATCTTGACAAGGCGATCGATAAGGGCGTCAAGTGGCTGGAAAATTACATAGATGTGAGCACCAAGGATGTGATATCCGTGGCGGTGACAGGAGCGCTCGGTGTAGGGCGTTTGCTGGTCAACTGCATTATCGGCGTCATCGTGTCCGTCTATGTGCTTTGTAGCAAGGAAACATTTAAAGGACAGGCCAAGAAACTGATATACGGTATTTTCCGTGCAGATCAAGCCAATGTCATCCTGGAAATCGGCAGAAAGACCAGAGACATTTTCTATGGATTTATCATAGGGAAGATCATTGATTCCGCTATTATCGGTGTGATCTGTTATGTATGTATGCTGATCTTTAAGATGCCGTATCCACTTCTGGTATCCATCATCATCGGCGTGACCAATATCATACCGGTATTTGGACCATATATTGGGGCTTTGCCGACCGTTATCATTATCTTTTTAACGGAGCCGATGCAGGGAATATATTTCCTTATCTTTATCATCGTACTGCAGCAGATCGATGGTAATATCATCGGACCAAAGATTCTGGGCGACTCTACCGGACTTTCTTCTTTCTGGGTTGTCGTTGCCATCGTTGTTGGCGGCGGATTGTTTGGATTTGCAGGTATGCTCTTTGGCGTACCGACCATGGCGCTCATCTACTATCTGGTGGGACGCTTCTCCAAGCACATGCTGAGAAAACGGGATCTGCCCGAGGAGACAGCCGACTATATCAATATGGAAAGAGTCAACGAGGCAGATCATACTCTTGTAGAGCATACCAAGGAATATGAAGAAGAATCACATGTAAAAGTCAATGTGTTCTTCAAAAAGAAGAAAAAACAATCTTCTGAGAAAGAGGATACAAAAGAATAAAATTATGAGGAGGACAGTTTCAAAAGCAAAGGAAACTGTCCTTTATATTGCTAAAAAATGGCAGGTTTTTCACAGATTTGTCAGACAAATATTTTTGACATGTCATGTGCCCTATGATACACTGAAACTGTATATTTATAGCTTGAGATAAGAGCGTATCAGGATACTTTTTCGAGGTAAGAACGTTGGATAAGAACGAGTTTAAGACAAAATACGATGAGATCAAACAACTGATAAAAGAAGGGCGTACAGATGAGGCTCTGGATATTGTAGAGAGCACAAACTGGCGCAAGGTGCACAACGTCAACGCGCTGGTCAAGGCAAGTGAGGTGTGCGAGGAGGCAGGCCGTCTGGAAGAGGCGCGGGAACTCCTTTATATGGCGCACGACCGCTCTCCGATCGGCAGGATGATCATTTATCATCTGGCGATTCTGTGTGTGAAGTTGGGCGATCTGGAAGAGGCGAAGGAATTCTATGATGAATTCGTGGAGATCGCGCCGCATGACAGTCTCAAATATATCATCAAATACCAGATCAACAAGGCAAAAGGTGCCGATTATACGACACTAATCGGTATTTTGGAAGAGTTAAAGGAGCATGATTTCTTGGAGGAGTGGGCATATGAACTTGCCTATCTCTATCACAAGACCATGCAGGTAGACAAGTGTATCGATCTGTGTGATGAGATCATCCTCTGGTTTGGTGACGGTCCTTATGTGGAGCGTGCCCTCGAGATGAAGATGATATACCAGCCGCTCGACAAGATGCAGGAGGACAAGTACCGCCATTTCCAGCAGCGCCGCGACGGTGTGACGGAGATCCGCGCCAATGAGATCCTGCACTCCGGTGAGATCGTGCATGAGACTATGGCGATCCCGCAGGTAGAGTTACCGGCGGAGCGCTTCAACACGGTCAATTTGCAGGCGGAGATCAAAAAGAATATCGACGAGATCATGCGTGCAACGGAGGCAGAGGCTGTTTCCGAGAATATGGAAAATATCAAGACTCTGGTTGAGGAGATCCCCTATCTTCAGGTCAACGAACAGAGTGATGCTATTGCAGAGGAACAAAAGCAGGCAAAACAGGAACTGGATGAGTCCTTAAAAGATACTTTCAATGAGTATCTCGCCGAGGAATACGACGGTCAGATTAGTCTGCTCGTGCCGGAATCCAAAGAGGTCGAGCAGCAGGTAGACGGTCAGATGACCATTGAAGATGTCATGGAGGAATGGGAAAAGACCAGACGTGCAGCTGAGGCGGCATTACAGGAGGCAGAGCAGCAAAAGTTGGAGTCTGCCAAGAATATCGCACTCAAAGAGGCGTCCCAGATCATGGATCGTCTGGAAGAAGCGATCCCGAAATTAGATGCCGGCGCAAGGCCGACAGATCTTTTAAAAGAAGAATATATGGCAAAGCAGGATGAGGCCTCATCCGAGCCGGTCAAAGATCGGACTGAGGATCCGGCACCGGCGGTATTCCAGATCCCAAAGGTGGCAGCGGATGGCGTCATGGGCGTTGGTCTGGAAATTCCGGTCGTAGATCCTGCAAGTGCGCATATCATTAAAGGGGAAGAGAGCCCGGAGGCTCCTTCTATCGTCAAGTCTGTAGAACCGGACGCCAGCGAAGAATGGCATCCACCGGTTCTAGAAGACCAGGATGAAAAAGCAGATCCTGCGCAGGAAGCGTCCCTGCCGGAAGAAGCAGATTTGGAGGAAGTGACAGACGTGGATTATAAAGAGGCAAGCAAGATCGTTGCCGATGTCAATGACATGTTACAGCAGGAAATTGACAGGATCATGGCAAACGAGGGACAGGAAGAGGTCAGACACTTAGAGGAAGAAACGCTTGCATCCGAGGTGGCAGAGGAGATTGCCCCAGATGTAGAGGAAGATGATCTGCCGGAGATCACATTGCCGGAAGATTTACAGGAGTTTGTAGCAGAGGCAGAAACGGCAGAGTCGGAAGTCGGCCCACAGGAGGCAGTGGCAGAAGAGGCAATGCCAAGCCGGGAGCAGGAGGTGGCAGAGGAGCCACTCCCTGAGATCGCGGATGTGGTATTGGATCCGGAAGAGATGGCAGAACTACTGGATGAGAATGTCTTAGAACGTGCCATCAGTGAGGAGATGCCGGAGTTGACCCTGTCCGAGGAGGAAAAGGAGATCTTCTCTTACTTTATGCCGATCGACGGCATGGAAAATACCATCTGCCAGGCATTGACAGGTGTGCGTTACCGTCTGGAAAATAAAAAGAATTCTGCAAGTGGCAATATCATCATCCAGGGAGGTGTCGGCAGTGGAAAGACCATGTTGGCATCCAATCTGATCAAGGTATTGCAGATTGAGACAGACAAACTGACAGGCAATGTCGGCAAGATTGATGCAGAACAGTTAAATAAAAAAGATGTGGCACTGGTACTTTCCAAGGTGTCAGGCGGATGTCTGATCATTGAGGGAGCAGGCAGACTGAGTGAGCGTACTCAGGAGACCATGCGCCAGTTGATGTCGCAGGAGAATTGTGATGTTCTGGTTCTTATGGAAGACCAGAAGAAGCGCATTGACAAGATGCTTTCCCACAACAGTGCATTTGCAGCCATGTTTACCGAAAAGATCACCATCCCGATCTTTACCATAGACGAACTGGTCAATTTCGGTAAGGTTTATGCCTTAGAGGAGGGCTATGTTGTGGATGAAATGGCGATCCTTGCCATGTATAACCGTATCAATCTGATCCAACGTGTAGACCATCCGACCTCCCTGATCGAGGTGCGTGATATTGTGGAATCCGCCATTGATAAAGCAGAAAAGGGCGGTATCAAGGCAATGTTCAGCCGTTTTGGATCCAAACGTTATGATGAAGATGGCAACTTGATCTTACGGGAGCAGGATTTCGAGTTGTAATATAAAGGAAAAGGGGTTTACTATGGGCAATTTTTCAGAGTTAGATATGTACCTGTTTGGGCAGGCGACACATTATGATATCTACAAGAAGATGGGCGCACATGTGCAGACCAAAGACGGCATCGAGGGGGTATATTTTGATGTCTGGGCACCACATGCAGCAGCGGTAGCAGTGATCGGCGAGTTTAACGGTTGGAATGAGACATCACATATGATGGAACGTCTGGTCGAGCCGGATATGGGAATTTATGAACTCTTTGTACCGGAGGCAAAGCCGGGACAGTTATACAAGTTTTTGATCTATACGCCGGATGGCGGCAAACTCTACAAGGCAGATCCTTATGCAGCCATGGCAGAGGTGCGCCCGGGTACGGCATCCCGTATTGTTGCGCCATTTTCCTATGCATGGCAGGATGACAACTGGATGAAGGAACGCCGCAAACAGGAGAATTTCTGGGAACAGCCAATGTCTATCTATGAGGTACATCCGGGTTCCTGGAAAAAGCATCCGACTGCAGAGAATGACGGCTTTTATTCTTACCGCCAGTTGGCTGAGAGCCTGGCGGACTATGTATGCGATATGGGATATACCCATGTCGAGTTGATGGGAATCTCAGAGTATCCCTATGATGGATCTTGGGGCTATCAGGTAACGGGCTATTATGCGCCGACGTCGCGCTATGGAAGCCCGGAAGACTTTATGTACCTGATCGATTATCTGCATCAGAGAGGCATCGGTGTTATCTTAGACTGGGTTCCGGCGCATTTTCCAAAGGATGCGCATGGACTGGCAGATTTCGACGGTCAGCCTTTGTATGAGTATGCGGATCCGAGAAAGGGCGAGCATCCGGAGTGGGGTACCAAGATCTTTGATTATGGCAAGAATGAGGTCAAGAACTTTTTGATCGGCAGTGCCCTTATGTGGATCGAGCAGTATCACATCGATGGTCTGCGTGTAGATGCAGTCGCATCTATGCTTTATCTGGATTATGGCAAGGAACCGGGGCAGTGGGTGCCAAATCAGTTTGGTGGCAATGAAAATCTTGAGGCGGTAGAGTTTTTCCGTCATATCAATACCCTGATCCGTGGACGCAACAAGGGCGTTGTCATGGTCGCTGAGGAATCGACTGCATGGCCAAAGGTCACTGGTGATGTAGAAGATGGCGGTCTGAATTTCTCTTATAAATGGAATATGGGCTGGATGCATGATTTCCTGGATTACATGAAACTGGATCCGTATTTTAGAAAAGACAATCACAGTAAGATGACGTTCGCTATGAGTTACAACGAGTATGAACGTTATATTCTGGTCTTATCCCATGACGAAGTGGTTCATCTGAAATGCTCCATGCTGAGCAAGATGCCGGGACTTGAGGGGGATAAGTTCAAGAACCTCAAGGCAGGCTATACCTTTATGATGGGGCATCCGGGCAAAAAACTTCTCTTTATGGGTCAGGATTTCGGACAGATCCAGGAGTGGAGCGAGGAGAGAGAACTGGACTGGTATCTTTTAGACAATCCAAATCACAGCCATCTTTCGACCTTTGTAAAGGATCTCTTACATATATATAAGAAGTATCCGGCAATGTATGAACAGGATGTTTCATGGGCGGGCTTTGAATGGATCAATGCCAACGACAGTTATCGCGGCATTTTTAGTTTTGTCCGCAAGTCTAAGAATGGCAAGAATGACCTGCTCTTTGTATGCAACTTTACACCGGTAGCCTATGAAGATTACCGCGTTGGCGTATTAAACCAACGCAAACATAAACTCATCCTCAATAGCGAGGATGCCAAATACGGCGGCACAGATACCAAACGACAGGTATCCTATACACCGAAGCGACAGGAATGTGATGGACGGGAATATTCAATTGGCTATCCTTTACCGGCATATGGAGTGGCTGTATTTGTATTTTAGAATAAGGAAAGGGATATATGGCAGAGGATAATGCAGTAGTTTCAGCAAAAGAAAAGAAACATAGCGTCAAGGATCTGGGCGCGGCGGGAACCGAATTCCTGCGAAATCATAAGCACATATATACGAGACATCGGAAGAAGATCTTGGTCTTCTTCCTTTGTATTGTTGCGGTCATTTTATGGGTGCTTGTCTTTAATCTGCGCAAGTATGATGACTTTGATGTAAAAGAGACATATGAGCGTGTGGATTCTGCGGAGACACACTATGTGGATTTTCAGGACAACTTTTTGAAATATAGCAGGGATGGCGCTTTTTATACGGAGTATGACGGCGACCTGATCTGGAACTATACCTATGAAATGGATGATCCCCAGATCGATGTGTGCGGCAATTATATCCTGATCTATGATGTGCAGGGCACGCAGGCGGCTATCCTTACCAATACCGGCTTCAAGCAGACCATTAAGACAGCCATGCCGATCGTGGATGCCAATATCGCATCCCAGGGAACGGTTGCGATCCTGATGCAGGACGGTGAGGCGGGTTATGTGCAAGTCTGCAATGACGCGGGAAAAGTGCTGGCATCCGGCGAACTTCACATGAAAAATAGTGGTTATCCACTGGCGATCGCTCTTTCCTCTACTGCGCAAAGGCTCATGGTCTCACAACTGGATGTCAAAGATGGAAATGTAAAGACGACGATCTCTTTCTATGATTTTAGCAACAAAGGCAAGGATGAGATCGACAATATTGTTGCTACCTACAGTTTTTCGGATCAGATCATCCCGCAGATCGCCTATGTGGATGGAGACAAGGCGATCGCTTTTGGTGACAGCGAAGTGATCGTGTTCAATAACAATTCCAAGGCGAGCATTGCCAAGGAGACCTTTGTTGACGGACAGATCAAGAGTGTCTTTTATGATGACAAGTATTGGGGGATCATTTGTCAGGCGACGGATGACGAGGGAAAGTATATCGATCAGATGACAGTCTATACCCTGACCGGCAGAAAACGCTGCCAGAAGACGATCGACATAGCATCAACCAATGCGGAATTTGTGGCAAACCATGAAATTGTTCTTTCTAATAATAAAGAGGTAGAACTATACACCTTGCAGGGGATCAAAAAGTTTGCATACGAATTTAGCACAAGCATATATAAAATAATACCACAGGATGCATCGCGCAGATATGTTTTCGTGGAAGATGGACATACAGATGTGGTCCGATTGAAATAGTGAAAAGGGGACAAAATGAACATAGTATTGATCGTTATGCTGTTTATTCTCTTTTTCCTGACGCTGCAAGGCTGGCGTAAGGGAATACTTGGCATTGTATATGGACTGGTTTCTTGGATCTTTATCTTTATATTTGTATCGGTAGCCAATCCTTATATTCTGGGATATCTGAAAACAGAGACAAATATATATGATAAAGTCTATGAGCAGGCAGAAAAATTTGTGACAAATAAGGCGGAAAACCTGCCACAGGACACAGGGCTTGAGGACTGGTATCAATCCCTGACGGATGCCATTCCGGGAAATGCGCTGGGGGATGTGACGGATTCGATCCGGCAGATGCAGACGAATGTGGAGCAGAACCCGCAATTACAGGATCTTTTAAATGGACTGCAGACGCAGAATGATCTTACAGTCGCGCAATTTGGCGGGGCATCCAATATCCTGCAATTATCGGATGGCACGCAGACCCTTGGACAAATGATCTGCGGTAAGATCGCGGATTTTATGATGCAGGGTATTGCAGTCTTTATCGCCTTTGTGATAGCACAGATCATTGTGCTGATCGTGGGTTATTTTGTCAAAGGTGCCAGAAAGGCACCGGGGCTCGGGCAGGTCAATGGCGTTCTTGGTCTGGTCGCCGGGGCTGCAGAAGGATTTCTGGTCGTTTGGATCATCATGTATGCGGCTGCCTGCATCAGTACAACGACACTTGGGCAGGGGCTTCTTGCCGGCATCGATCAGAGCAAATTCCTGACTTATCTGTACGATCATAATCTGGTTATGGCATTTCTTTCTACGATGTGATCCGGAAAATGCTCTTGGATACAAAATACATCCTTTTTATTATAGAAGAAATAGAGCAATAGATGTTGTGGTAAATGATCGGTTTGCCCCAACATCTATTTTCTTGTAATAGTAAACAAAAAAATAAGAAAAAAAGTAGTAAAAATGCCTTGACATTGGGTGTGGTCTTTGATAATATAATTTTCGCACCGCACGTGAGGCGGTTGCAACAACGGAATAAAATATGATTTCTCAAAAACTTTTAAAAAGTTGTTGACAAAGAGAAATACATATGATATTCTAAATGAGTTGTGTCTGACAGATGCAACAAAGGACAACCTTGATAACTGAACAGTGAAACAACCTTGAAAGATTCTAAGAGAATAATTCAAGTCGATCAGAAATGATCGCAAACGAACAGCTTTTTAAAAAGCAACCTTAAAACAGTAAGGAACGGAATGGCTCAAGAAATGAAGCCAGCGCGTTCATGAAACTGGGAAAACTTTTAAACATGAGAGTTTGATCCTGGCTCAGGATGAACGCTGGCGGCGTGCTTAACACAT
>ERZ839947.457-NODE-457-length-57146-cov-4.742919_pt1 | contig 57146 bp, 70 predicted proteins | sample MGYA00519908_ERZ839947 | MGnify/ENA primary metagenome ERZ839947 (study PRJEB31850, sample SAMEA3708857) | human gut metagenome | biome: human gut; feature: human-associated habitat; material: faeces | place: China | collected 2014 ... | reverse complement strand
TAAACGTAAACTCCCACTTACGTCCGGTAGAATTCACCATCATCTTACGATGTTCTTCGGTTTTACCCAAGCAGAACAACAAAGAATTACCTCCTTGTACAAACAATAAGAACACGAGTATGGCTCCTAACAAGGAAACGACAAGCCACCAATATTGCTGTAAAAATATATACATATAGCTAAAATATTAAGTAATAAGTAATAGGTAATTATCAATTCTCCGGTCCTTTTTTGATAGCCTTTACCATAATTCCGACACCTGCAATCAGCATCACTGTAAACAGGAGCAGGAAGATAAAGAAAGTCGTTTGTACAGAGCTTACATCCAGTTTGGAGATGGCAGCCATTGTCGGCAACATATCACGGATAGCCCACGGTTGACGGCCACATTCGGCAACCACCCATCCGGCTTGCCCGGCGATGTATCCCAAAGGAATTGTCAGCAGAGCAATCCAGTGCATCCAACGCATCTGGCTTAAATCTTTCTTATAGATAAAGAAGAGAACGACAATAAAGAACAGGATGAAGTATCCGCCCAAGATTACCATTACACGGAACGCATAAAAGTTCAGAGGAACATTCGGAACCAGTTGGTTCACATCTTTGATATATCCGTAACCGAAATATGGAATATTTTCCTGCAATACTTTATATGCAATTTGAGCATCTTCCTCATGTCCTGCACTCTTTGCTGCACGATAGGCAGCCAATGCACCGATAGCCGTTTTTCCACGTTCTATCTTCTCGGCAGCAGAAAGAGCTGTCGATCCGTCTTTCTGTTGATAACCACCCTCGATGATATTTGTAATACCAGGAACGTAGCCGTCTACATTACGTTCTGCAAGGAAAGAAAGCATGCTGGGGATTTCAAAACGGAAGAGGAAAGGATCTTTCCCATCGTTGTAAGTCTTCTTTTCCGGGTTCAACACTCCTATTCCAACCAGACCTACATTAGTGCCGCCTTCATACAGACCTTCCACAGCAGCCAGTTTCATCGGTTGCGTCTGGGCAATCTGATAACCGGAACCATCACCTGTCCAAACAGAAAGCAACGATGCTACTAATCCGAAAATCGCCCCAATCTTGATGCTGGCAAGCGCAAACTCACGATTACGTTTCTTCAGCAGATACCAACAACTGATGCCGACTACAAAAATAGCACCCAGCACCCAGCCGGACAATACCGTATGGAAGAATTTATTGACCGCTACAGGTGACGTAGCCACTGCCCAGAAATCTACCATCTCATTACGAACTGTATCAGGATTGAATTCCATGCCTACCGGATGCTGCATCCATGCGTTGGCTACGAGAATCCACCAGGCAGAAATCGTAGCTCCCAAGCCTGTGAGCCAGGTAGAAGTCAAATGGAAACGTTTACTTACTTTGCCCCACCCAAAGAACATGACGGCGATAAATGTGGCTTCCATAAAGAATGCCAAAATACCTTCAATAGCCAACGGAGCACCGAAGATGTCTCCTACAAACCACGAATAATTGCTCCAGTTCGTACCGAACTCAAACTCCAGAATCAAACCGGTTGCCACACCAATGGCAAAGTTTATACCGAAGAGTTTCATCCAAAACTGGGCAGTCTTTTTCCAAAATTCATTGCCTGTTTTATAATACAGCGTCTCCATGATTCCCATCACCACTGCCAGTCCGAGTGTGAGAGGAACAAAAATCCAGTGGTACATGGCTGTCATCGCAAATTGGGCTCTCGACCAATCGATCAGCGAGGTGTCAATACTTTCAATCATAATCCTATGTAGTTTAAGAGTTAAAAATCAGTAGATTTACCGGGGATGGCACGTTCTATCAGTTCGTTTCCCACGTATGTTCCCTTGTCGTCATCCGTAAGATGGTCACGGAGGAAATCAGGGAAAAAGAACATTTTAAGGATGAAGAACATAACGAATAATTTCAGCAGAATGATAACCCACAGGGTACGCCCCAAGGTCATACTACGGAAGCCCTCCAAATAGAAGTTCCAGATCGTAAGCAGTGTATTCTTCATATGTTGACGTTATAATTTGTAATGAGTACAAATATACATTTTTTATAATTAAAACAAACAACTAGTCAAAAAAGTTGTGTGATTTGTTGTGTTTTTCTTCAAAAACCTGCCTATCGACAGAAAAAAAACATTTAACGGCGAAATTACGTCATCCGTCTATCGTTTTTGCGGCATATATAATATGTACGTACCTTCGCTAACAGTAAATCAATAGAAGTATGAATATGATAAATGTAAGAAGATTGACAGTGATGACATTTCTTGGAGCAGGTATGCTGTCCGGCATATCTGCCCAAGTTTCTCCGCTGCAAGTCGATACGCTGAAAGAAACGAAAATTCCGGCTCAATGGGATTTGCAGTCATGCATCGACTATGCTCTGGAGCAGAATATTACTATCCGCAAGAACCGGGTGACTGCGGAAAGTACACAGATTGACGTGAAGACAGCGAAGGCTGCTTTGTTCCCTAGTCTTTCGTTCTCTACCAGTCAGCAGGTGACAAATACGCCCTATCAGGAAACAACTAACCGGGTGAGTGGCAGCGAAATCTTCAGTAGCAACAAGAAGACCAGCTATGACGGCAGTTACGGTCTGAACGCCTCGTGGACCTTATATAATGGCAGCAAACGGCTAAAGACCATCCAACAGGAACAACTGAACAATCAAGTAGCCCAACTGGATGTAGCGACTTCTGAAAATACAATTCGAGAGTCTATCGCTCAAATTTATATACAGATTCTTTATGCAGCCGAATCGGTCAAAGTCAATGAGAACACTCTTGAGGTTTCCATTGCACAACGCGACCGCGGACAGCAACTCTTGAATGCCGGAAGTATTGCTAAAAGCGATCTCGCACAACTGGAAGCACAGGTAAGTACGGATCGTTATCAACTTGTCACAGCGCAAGCCACCTTACAAGATTACAAACTACAACTGAAACAATTGCTTGAACTGGACGGTGAGAATGAAATGAATGTCTACCTCCCCGCCCTATCCGACGAGAATGTGCTTACGCTTTTACCAAGCAAGAAAGAAGTGTATGTCAGTGCACTCACTCTTCGTCCTGAAATAGAAGCGGGAAAACTCAATGTGGAAGCCTCCGAATTGGGAATTGATATTGCTAAGGCCGGTTATTTCCCCACTATCAGTCTGACGGCGGGAATCGGATCGAATAATGTCAGTAGCAGCGATTTCACTTTCGGCGAACAAATAAAGAATGGATGGAAAAATTCAATCGGATTATCCGTCAGCGTGCCCATCTTCAACAATCGTCAGACGAAGAGTGCTGTACAGAAAGCAAAATTGCAATACGAGACGAGCATGTTATCCCTGCTTGACGAACAAAAGGCTCTGTACAAGACCATCGAAGGACTCTGGCTGGATGCTAACAGTGCACAGCAACGTTATGCAGCAGCAAACGAGAAGTTGAAGAGTACACAAATCAGCTATGAGTTGATTAGCGAACAGTTTAATCTGGGAATGAAAAATACCATAGAACTTCTTACTGAAAAGAACAACTTGCTGCAAGCACAGCAGGAACAGCTTCAAGCCAAATATATGGCCATACTGAATACGCAGTTGCTGAAGTTCTATCAGGGAGATCAATTAGCATTATAAATAAAAGCATAATAAACGAATGAAAACGAAAAAGATTATCTTAATCGCTGTGGCAGTCGTTGTGGTAGCAGGTGCAGGAATCTGGTTCTTTGCAGGTTCACCGGCCAAGCACAAAGTCACCTACGCCACTGCCAACGTGAGCAAAGGCGATATTTCAAATTCGGTCACTGCTACCGGAACCATCGAACCGGTGACGGAAGTAGAAGTCGGTACGCAGGTTTCCGGTATCATCGACAAGATTTACGTAGATTACAACTCGGTAGTAACCAAAGGACAGTTGATTGCCGAAATGGACCGTGCCACATTGCAAAGTGAACTGGCATCACAACAGGCAACGTACGATGGTGCAAAAGCCGAATATGAATATCAGAAGAAGAATTATGAACGTAGCAAAGGCTTACACGAAAAGTCACTGATTAGTGATACGGATTTCGAACAGGCCCTCTACAACTATCAAAAAGCGAAAAGTAGCTATGATAGCAGTAAGGCATCGCTCGCAAAAGCGGAACGTAACCTGGCTTATGCTACTATCACCTCACCGATTGACGGAGTAGTCATCAGCCGTGATGTGGAAGCAGGACAAACCGTTGCTTCCGGATTCGAAACTCCGACACTGTTCACCATTGCTGCCGACCTGACACAGATGCAGGTAGTAGCCGATGTGGATGAAGCTGATATAGGCGGTGTAGTAGAAGGCCAGCGTGCCAGCTTCACGGTAGATGCTTATCCGAATGATGTATTCGAAGGCGTAGTTACACAAATTCGTCTGGGAGATGCAAGCAGTACGAGCAGTACGAGCACCACCACTACAGTAGTTACTTATGAAGTTGTAATCTCTGCTCCCAACCCTGATTTGAAACTAAAACCTCGTTTGACAGCTAATGTCACGATCTATATTCTTGATAAAAAGGATGTGTTGTCTGTCCCGAACAAAGCACTGCGATTCACACCTGAAAAACCGTTAATCGGTAATAATGACATCGTAAAAGATTGCGAAGGCGAACATAAACTCTGGACTCGTGAAGGAACCACATTCACCGCTCATCCGGTAGAAGTAGGAATCAGCAACGGTATATCTACAGAAATTATCAGTGGCATTTCCGAAGGAACAAAAGTAGTGACCGAAGCTACCATAGGAGCAATGCCCGGTGAAAATGTGGCTACTGAAGGAAATCAGGAAAGTGGCGGAGAAAGAAGTCCGTTCATGCCTGGCCCTCCGGGAAGTAAGAAGAAAAAATAATTATTCAAGAGGGTGTCATAATGAATAATAAAACGCAGATTAACGCGAATTATCGCAAAAATAATTCTACAAGTCGTTGATTTATATATCAATATAATTGAAATAATCTGCGATAATTTGCGTTAATCTGCGTTTTGACACACTCTCTTTACACATTATTTACGATGAAAAAAGTAATTGAAATACAAAATATCAAACGTAACTTTCAGGTAGGCGACGAAACCGTCCACGCATTGCGGGGCGTTTCGTTCAATATCAATGAAGGAGAGTTTGTTACCATCATGGGTACTTCCGGTTCGGGAAAATCCACGCTGCTTAATATATTAGGCTGCCTGGACACCCCGACCAGTGGAGAATATCTGCTCGACGATATTCCTGTACGTACGATGAGCAAGCCTCAACGTGCAGTACTAAGAAACCGGAAGATTGGCTTCGTGTTCCAAAGCTACAACTTGTTACCTAAAACGACGGCTGTAGAAAATGTGGAACTACCACTTATGTACAACTCTGCCGTGAGCGCTTCCGAACGGCGTCGCCGTGCCATCGAATCCCTACAGGCTGTAGGATTGGGAGACCGTCTGGAACATAAATCCAACCAGATGTCCGGTGGACAGATGCAACGCGTCGCCATCGCACGCGCATTGGTCAACAATCCGGCAGTGATTCTTGCCGACGAAGCGACCGGAAATCTCGACAGCCGTACCTCTTTCGAGATACTTGTACTGTTTCAAAAGCTTCATGCAGAGGGACGTACGATTATCTTTGTAACACATAATCCCGAACTTTCGCAATATAGCAGCCGGAATATCCGTCTGCGTGACGGTCAGGTTATAGAAGATACAACCAATCCGAAAATTCTGTCTGCTGCCGAAGCGCTGGCCGCATTGCCGAAAAACGACGAGGATTAATAATTATTCAATGTGCCGATATACTAATGTGCCGATTGCTGAACAATAAACAGGTTGAGTGACTATACCTTCAGGAAATTGCCCCATTAGTATATGGACAAATTAGCAAATTATTCATTATGAATGGAACTAATTTATTTAAGATAGCTCTCCGGGCATTGGCGAACAATAAGCTGCGTGCTTTTCTAACCATGCTCGGTATCATTATCGGTGTTGCTTCTGTCATCACGATGCTGGCTATCGGACAAGGTTCGAAGAAAAGCATCCAGCAGCAGATTTCCGAGATGGGATCGAACATGATTATGATTCATCCGGGAGCCGATATGCGTGGAGGTGTCCGCCAAGACCCGTCTGCTATGCAGACTTTGAAGCTTGCCGACTACGAAGCCTTGCGTGATGAGACAAGTTTCCTGTCCGCCATCAGTCCCAATGTTTCATCATCGGGGCAACTCATTGCCGGAAACAACAACTACCCAGCTTCCGTGAACGGTGTCGGAACAGAATACCTCGACATCCGCCAGCTGACTGTTGAAAACGGAGAGATGTTCACTGAAGCCGACATACAGAGTTCGGCCAAAGTATGTGTGATTGGAAAGACTATAGTAGACAATCTTTTTCCGGACGGAAGTGATCCGGTAGGTAAGATTATTCGTTTCAGTAAAATACCGCTTCGTGTGGTAGGTGTGCTCAAAGCCAAAGGCTACAACTCTATGGGACAAGACCAGGATGCAGTAGTACTTGCGCCATACACCACAGTGATGAAACGTCTGCTTGCCGTTACGTATTTGCAGGGAGTGTTTGCCTCTGCCCTTACCGAAGATATGACGGATTATGCTACTGACGAAATCAGTACGATCCTCCGTCGCAACCATAAGCTGAAAGCTTCGGATGACGATGATTTCACCATCCGTACCCAACAGGAATTGAGTACAATGCTCAACTCAACCACCGATTTGATGACAACCCTGCTGGCTTGTATCGCAGGTATTTCATTGGTAGTAGGTGGTATCGGAATTATGAATATCATGTATGTATCCGTTACGGAACGTACCCGTGAAATCGGTCTGCGTATGTCGGTCGGTGCACGTGGAGTCGATATTCTAAGCCAATTCCTTATCGAGGCCATCATGATTAGTATCACGGGAGGTATCATCGGAGTGATTATCGGTTGCGGGGCCAGCTGGATTGTCAAGAGCGTAGCGCATTGGCCTATCTATATCCAGCCGTGGAGTGTATTCCTTTCCTTCGCAGTATGTACCGTTACGGGCGTCTTCTTCGGATGGTATCCGGCTAAGAAAGCAGCAGATTTAGACCCGATAGAAGCCATCAGATACGAATAATTGATTGACAACCGTCGGTTGTCAATTAAAAAAATTATCTTTGTCTTTATGAAACAAACCTTTACATCCGCACGTCGTCCCCTGGAGATACTGATACACATTATCAGCTGGGGGATTATGTTCGGTTTCCCGTTCTTCTTCGTTGAACGTGGAAACGGGAACATTAACTGGATGGCCTATATACGCCATCTTGCTGTACCACTCTCTTTCATGATTGCGTTCTACGTGAACTATTTCATTCTTGTTCCCCGTTATCTGTTTCAGAGTCAGGCCAAAAGATATATCGTCTACAACATTATCTTTTTATGTGTCATCGGCATTTTGTTACATCTCTGGCAAAGCCTGACATTCGATCCGTCATTTGCACCCAAAGCCAAAAGACCGGGTATGCCTCCGGGATGGCTGTTCTTCCTTAGAGATATGTTGAGCCTCGTATTTACTATCGGCCTAAGTGCCGCTATCCGTATGAGTGCGCGATGGACGCAAAATGAAGCTGCCCGCAAAGAAGCGGAACGAAACCGTGCGGAAGCGGAACTGAAAAATCTGCGAAACCAACTGAACCCTCACTTTCTGCTGAATACCCTGAATAATATCTATGCACTGATTGCATTTGATTCGGACAAAGCGCAACAAGCAGTTCAGGAGTTGAGCAAACTGCTTCGTTATGTGTTATATGATAACCAACAAACGTACGTTCCTCTCTGTAAAGAGGTTGATTTTATCCGAAATTACATTGAACTGATGCGCATCCGTCTGTCGGCCAATGTACAGATGATTACTAAATTTGATATTCAGCCTGACAGTCAGACGCTTATTGCTCCGCTTATTTTTATCTCATTGATAGAGAATGCTTTCAAGCATGGCATCTCCCCTACTGAATCGAGTTTCATCAGTATTCATCTTTCGGAGAATGATAAGGAAGTGATTTGCGAAATCCGCAACAGTAATCATCCAAAGACAGTGGAGGATAAAAGTGGCTCGGGTGTGGGACTGGAGCAAGTCAGCCGCCGGTTGGAGATTCTTTATCCCGGGGCTTATACTTGGTCGAAAGGCATCTCAAAAGATGAAAAAGTATATGAATCGAGATTAAGTATCAAGATCAGAGAATAGATTTCAAAACATTGGATATAAAAACTTTAGATATAAAATAGTATGATGTTACGTTGTGCAATTGTTGACGATGAGCCGTTAGCTCTTAGCTTGTTAGAGAGTTACGTGAATAAAACCCCGTTCCTGCAACTCGTAGGAAAGTATTCCAGTGCGGTTCAGGCAATGAAAGAATTGCCTGGCGAAGAGGTCGATCTCCTGTTTCTGGACATCCAGATGCCGGAGCTTAATGGTTTGGAGTTTTCGAAGATGGTAGATCCGCACACCCGCATTGTGTTTACTACCGCTTTCGGACAGTATGCCATCGACGGTTATCGTGTCAATGCACTCGATTACCTGCTGAAACCAATCTCCTACGTCGATTTCCTGCAAGCTGCCAACAAGGCCCTTCAATGGTTCGAACTTGTACAGAAACCGGAAGAGATAGACAGTATTTTTGTGAAAAGTGACTACAAACTGGTACAAGTGGACTTGAAGAAAATCATGTATATCGAAGGACTGAAAGATTATATTAAAATATATACGGAAGATGCTTCCAAACCTATTCTATCACTGATGAGTATGAAAGCAATGGAGGAACTTTTACCGTCCAGCCGTTTCATACGCGTGCACCGCTCATTCATCGTACAAAAAGATAAGATACGTGTGATCGACCGCGGCCGTATTGTTTTTGACAAGACATATATTCCTATCAGCGATAGTTACAAGCAAGTTTTTCAGACTTTTCTTGACGAAAGGAGCTAATTATTCATGAATTTATCGGTAAAAAAGTGAATTTTGTCGATTATAGTTTGTCAAAACCCGTTTTATATCTACCTTTGCAACGAACAGAAAGGGATTGTGAAATTCCAAGAATAGAATAGTTTAGTTAAGTCTAGTTTAGTTTTTGTGTTGAGTGCTTCCTCGTCGGCGGACGAACAAGGAAGCACTTTTTCATTTATAATCAATTACTTATAAATTCATTAGATATGGCTTGTTGGTCCAAATTTGGCACAAAATGATTGTCGGAAGATTGTCGAACATACATTTTCAACCAAAACATTGCTGAAAAATTGTCGGAAAAATAACACTAAAACTAACAAGATTATGCCAACATTAAGATTAGTAATCGTTCCCGCAAAGATGTTATCGGATGGGAAACACAAAGTGAGAATTTCAGTATCGCACAATTCTCAAACAAGATACATTCCAACCGATTGTATCATTGATGATCTTTCACAATTTAAAGAAGGTCAAATAGTAAATCGTAGTGATGCTCCATATATGAATATGAAACTACGAAAGAAACTAATCTTCTATCAAGAAGCACTAGATAAGGTTTACGATCCTGATTTATATACATGCACCGATTTAGTAACCTTACTTTTACAAAAGAAAGATTATAGAGGTATAACATTCTCTCAAAAAGCAAATGAGTATATTTCTGAACTCATTGAAAACGGGCAAATAAAATCCTCTAAATTGTATCGTAATGCCGTTAATGCCTTTCTTAGATCACAGAAAGATATCACTCTAGCGGCTATGAATCCCAAGAATATAAAGATGTTTGAACTATATATGAAAGGAAAGCAATTATCCTGCACTACTATTAACATATATCTTACCTTAATACAGTGTATTATAAACTCCGCTAAGAAGCATAAAGAAGTAACATTTGAAACTGAACCTTTTGAATTTTGTAATAAGCCTGAAGTAAATTCCAGGGAATTAGACTTATCAGTAGAAGAGCTGAAAATTATTAGAGATATGGAGATCGATAAATACAATGTAAGAGTAGTAAGAGATATTTTTATGCTTTCATACTATCTAGGGGGCATTAACCTAGTAGACCTGTTAGTTATCAACTTTAAAAACACTTCAATAGTAGAGTTTAGCAGAAAAAAAACAGTAGAGCGCAAGAAAGGTAATAACAAGACCTCTTTTACGATCCAGCCGGAAGCAAAAGTAATCATAGACAAGTATATGAGTAAAAATGGAAAATTGGTTTTCGGCAAATACAATACATTCGGTAAATGTTACTCGGTTATTTCCCGTAAAATGGAAGAATTAGCTCATAGAGCTGGGATAGAAAGAAGAGTAGTCTATTATTCAGCAAGAAAGTCATTTGTTCAACATGGGTACGATCTAGGAATATCACTAGAAGTCTTAGAATACTGCGTAGGACATTCTATGAAAAATAATAGACCAATCTTCAACTATCTAAAAATCATGCGTAAGCATGCAGACAAAGCCATTAGAGAGATACTTGATAATCTGAAATAAAATAGTAACTTTGCAACATCAAGATAATATGGACATAATTCCGATTATTTTGGTTTGACTTGGTGAGGGGGTGGTTCCCCTCACTTTTTTATGTACATACCGAACTTTATTCTCAACTCAATATTAACACCTATGTAACCCTTCCAAGGAGTTTGATTGTGTGCTGTTGATAGGGAGGGTTACAAAATAAGAGAGGTAGCTTATTCGGCTACCTCTCTTATTTTACTCATATGAAAAATCTCCGGCAGTACTGTATATTAAACCATCTACACTGTCAATATAAAAAATCTGTAGATAGAACCAATTTGCAGGATTTCCACCATCAAACTTCTGATTTGTGAGTCTCATCACTTCAGATTCTATATCTTGAGTTATATCGGAAATCTCCCCATCAGTCCATATTTCCTTAGGTTTCTCAAGCAAAACCGTTGCCACAACTCGTCTTGTTAGATCATTCGAGAACTGAGGTAAAAATGAAATTATTACTGCTCCCATAGGAGTACTTAATTTTTGTGTTGCATACACTTCTGTGAATCCAACATGTTTTTGTCCATAGCTTTCTATGTGCTTTAAAGTAATCATAAAAAATAAATTTTAAATTAATAAAGAATTTATAATAAGTATAGGACAAAAAGCATGCCAGAAAATCACCGTAAACATTTATCACAAATTTATTACCACATAAATAGATTATAATTAATACCAACACCTACATACAACCCATTCGGATAACCATATCCAGCCTGCAAACCAATCCCCCATCGTTTATGTTTAGCAGGAACCGGTACAGGTATTTTAATCTCCATCGTCCGGCTATATACCTCAATACTATCCAACTTCGCATCGTAACCAGATACCCATGCTTGATAAAGACTATCCTTATACATCTTCTGAATAATAGGGATAATGACTTCTGCCGAATCAGGTGTACAAGTATCTTGCTTTACCTTACAGGTATCCTTCTTAACAGGCAACTTCGCGTACTTATACCTGATTACTACACTATCCCTAGGTACTGGATAATAGAAAGGAATAGTTTCGACGTATTCGGTTGTATCCGGATGTGGTAGCATTGACAGTTCTTGTTGGCGGTTCCATAAAAACAGAACCGCGAAAGTTAACAACACAATCCAAATCCATGGTAACGCTTTCATGGCCGGATCACTGTATTACGAAGAAAATTAGAAAATTCACTCCTGACATCGAAGCAGGGACAAGCCTTGATATATTCCCTAGACTCTACCTCTCCACTTCCGTCCAGATCCGGCGAAGTATCACGGTGTCCGAGTACTTCAATTATAGGATATTCCTTACAGAGCTTCGCGACCAATTCACGTAGTGCCGCCCTTTGAGCCGGAGTACGTGTATCAGCAGGCTTTCCAGATGCGTCCAGGCCTCCGATATAACAGATGCCAACACTATGCTTATTATACGAAGACTCTGAAAATCCTTTGGTATTACAATGCGCTCCGTCAATGCTTAACGGTCGCCCATTCTCAACCATTCCGTCAAGGTTAACAATGAAATTATAACCGATCTGATTGAATCCCCGAGCCCGGTGCATCCGATCAATGTCTTTAGCTCTCAAATCCTGTCCGGCACGTGTGCCCGAGCAGTGGATAATAATTGCATCAATAGTTTTCATTCCGTTTTCTCCTCTTTATTAGATTCTGTCATCAATTCGACCACCATTTTAGCAAGGTCGTCTTTATTTTTGATGACTACATTCATTGTCTTAGCCGCTTCGAGCATCTCCGCTTTCTTCCAGCTCTTCTCACGTACAGACAAAAACTCGCACCATACGCAGTAGGCCGCCCACAACAATGTGAATATAGGAACCGGCACATGCATACAGGTCATCACATCAATAATAGTAAGGCAAAGCATTGGCGAGAAGTATTTCTGACCTTTTGTTGCTGTTTTCTTTAACGCTGTAGAGTTCCGGTCTATTTTCATTTGCTTTGCTTTACGATAGCCGAATATAAGGTCAATGGCCATCGCCAGAAAAACACCCGCATACTCCAGCCCAATATAGATGGATGCCTGAAACAAATGCTCCAAAAACTTTTTGATTATGTCTTCCATTCCCTCTTCTTTTTTATCGTTATTTCTCTTTATAAAACTGCAACCAGTCGAAATACACACAATTCTCCAAATAGTTATTGTCATATTCAGCAAGTTTGGCCTCTCGCTCAAATGAGATATTGTGGTATGCACTATAATCCTTTTTGCCGAAACCGATTATCCAACGAATAAACGCTTCGATAATATACCACACATAGAACACAGCCGTAGCAATTAGCAAACACCACGGAGAGAAGCCAAAAACCAGCATGCCCAACCACAATAGTGCACCTGCAGCAACAGTTAATTCAATCCATTGCCGGGCATGGACACACTCATGGTTAATCACCGATTGTTTCGCTTCTTCTTTTGTCCAGGCAGTTAATACCCACGCCAGCAGTGTAATTGTCGTGTAACCCTTGAATAGCAGATGTTTTGCTATCCAGCTTTCATAAAATACTTTCTTCATCGTATTCGAATTTTAGTTTATCGGGATAGCCCGACATATAATTATATGATGTAATATCTTCTTCTTTATCAAATTGTAAGATATTGGCTACATGCCTACGTGTGGTATTATAGCAATCGGATGCGTATATCTCCACTTTTACCAGCATCTCTAAAGCTTTGGTTATAGGCATATAGAACTCCTTATTTCTATACCAAATACTCGCTGACTTGTCTCCATTGGCAAGTCTCTTGGTTAATGTATTCTCTACACTATTCCGAGTTGCTTTATCTAGCCATATAGCCTCACTATTTAAAAAGAATGTATTTACTTCCGGTGAAGTATCAAAAGAGTTTATGAAGTTTATCATCTCTAGTTGTAATTCCTCGACAGTAAATACATGTTTCTGTAGTAATGGAAAGCCTCTAGAATCTTCGATGATTTCTAATCCTTCTGTCTGACCATTTAATAATTCTTGCCAGTACATATCCGAAATTTCTACTGAACCTTCTATTGGTTCGTCATAGAATCCTTGTTTCCAATATTTCATTATATATATTTTAGTTTATTTCCAACGTCCTATAGCAAACCAACAAAACTTAGCAGATGATGTACCTAAACTCCCTGAATTGAAGTTTCTGTCAACTCTAAAACTTCCTGCATTTATATTTACTAAAGGACAAAAGGTATATACGATTGAATCTGTACTATTTTTAATAATATTACCATAAACGTTATAACCAGTATTTAAAAATGAAGTAGGCATATATACAGTTACAGGGTTAGTCGTAGAACCTGCGTTATACCCCCACTGAATAAGCAGCCCATTAAAGAACTTCTGATAACCGTTTTGAGCTAAGTTGTTTGCATAATCCCACGCACTTCCGCTTGGTATGGTTATTGTCCAATATGGGACATTCATGTCTAATGTATAAATAACAATCCCGCCCAAAGCTTCATTAGGAAACATAAAGGTGATTAAGTTATTGCCTTCATCAAATGTAACATTTAAAGTGCCTCCATAAGACATACCAGTATAACTTGTATCATCTGAATATGTGACAATAACTCCAGCCATCCACGCAACAACTATTTTGCCACATTCTTCTAAGTGATCGGAAGTTGCGCTGTCTCCATCATTTATCTGTTGAAAGTTTAGCTTAGTAGTATCTACTTGATAGGTATTTACATCTCCACCACCTCCGCCTCCGCCTAACTTCGCATCAACGAAATTGTTGTTTCCATCTAATTTATATATCTTGTCATTTATAACATTTACCAGCATTCCTTCCTTTCGTCTCGCAGCCGGAATAGCGTTCATTTCAGCTACTGTGTTGACTGTACGATAGCCTCCGATGCCGTATTGTTCATCGTGAGTCGCATAAGTGTCCGATGTTGTGTAGGGAGCTATTGTTGCTGCTACATTAGTACCTTTAATATCTGCCATAAATTTCTGATATTTAGGTAGGAGAACAAAATTATTCTCCTACCTAATTAATAAATATTATTTAAACTGAATAGAGAGAACACCTGTTTGCTTATTAGCAAGACGTACTACTTTATATGCTGCGGAACTACCGGATGCATTAGTCAAAGTTATATCGCTAACTACTAGGTCAGTATTCTTCAAACCTCCTACCCATACTTCCAATCCAGTATAAATAGAAGCCGGAATTACGTAGTATGGATATTTACCGCCAGTACAGTCGAAGTTGGTTGCATTCATAGTTCTACTATCAGCCCATGTACTACTTCCCAATGCGATAATTTCTGCATTAGTTAAACTTGCATTAGCTGATACGCCCCAATATTTCTTATATTTGAAATAATAGATTAATGTCTTAGTTATATCTTGTGAACCATAAACAGCTTTTACAGTGAATGATGTCGTTGCAGTAATAGAAGAATTGGCAGTCCATGTGTCTTTACTACTATTCAGGGAGCCTGCGACAGTTGGTGAAGATGTTACTGTTATTGTACTTCCAGAATTAACATTTACACCTTTACGAGTAATATAAATAGAAACGTCAGGCTTTATTGAAGATCCAACCTCATAAGTTCCTGCACCTGCTAATGTCATTTCAAGTGGGAAAGTAGCAAGTTCTATTTCTTGCAAAGTTTTATACATTTCAGGTGACATTACTCCACTTGCTGTAGATGTAGCTGGCATAATTGCCACTCCCCAATCTGACGTATCTGTTCCATTGAAAAGACGCCTTTTCATATTAATCATAACTCGTGCTGCTTCATGGTTTATCGTAGCACCGTTAAAATACAGACTGGAACTGGGAGGTGTGTTACTAAAGAAATCTCGTGCAGCCTGTGTGCCAGTTAGATTTGTGCCACTTCCAAAGTTAGTATATAGAGTATTAACCCAATCACCTCGTCCGGCAGTAGTAGAAGTCGTACCCAATACAAGACCGCCATTGATTTGTGCCATTGTAGTGCCCGACCATCTCCATAAAGTACCATCAATAATCTTAATATAAATCTTATCTGATTCCGGATCGGTTATAACACCTGTAGTCGCACTGGTTGCGGTAAATAGTTTTTTAGTAGTCGAATTGTAATAGACATTTCCAACAGTCATGCCAGCAGATGGATTTGTAGTAACGAAGTTTTGTACGTCCACAACATCATCTACGTATGATGGTAATTGAGCAGCCGGAACCTTACCGGAAGAATCAAGACCAGCAACACCATTTGGAGAACCTTTTATACCGATAGAACTTTTCCAAGATTCTAAGGTAGCTACTCTGCCTAAAACTTTTGAATCCTCTGCTTGAACAAAAGATATAAAAGCGGGAACCGAAGGTACTGTTGTTTGGTCTGTTTCAGTTCCAGCTATGCTAGTATCTATCTTTGACTTCGGAATAGCATTATTCGCAGTTGTTTGTGCTTGATTTGCAGACGCCTGTGCTGAATCGGCAGCCGTTTGAGCAGCATTCGCAAGACTTTCTAGGGTTAGAGTTACAGCAGTAACCGCTTTTGTACTAGGTACTTTAGCATCAGAAGCTGATGCTGTACTGGCGGGAATTACTGTATCAATATTTGCTTTGGGTATGGCGTTATTAGCGGTAGTCTGTGCATTGGAAGCAGCACTTTTTGCTGCATCAGCCTTTCCGTCTGCGCTATTAGCTAATGTTGTAACTGTATCTAATGCCGTTGACACAATCTTAGTACTCGGAACCCTTGTATCTAATGCTCCAGAAGAAGGCAGAGTAGTATCAATATACGATTTGGGAATCGCAGCATTGGCAACGCCACTAACAGAATCAATTTGTGTGAAAACTAGCTTTGTACTTGGTACTCTCGTATCTGTTGTTGTACTTGGTCTAGTAGTGTCAATATATGATTTAGGGATAGCAGCCATTGCTGTATTATTGGCTGTTCCTGCTAATGTTCCTGCTGCTTGTGCAATATCATTTACAGTATCTAAAGCAGTAAATACCAATTTAGTACTAGGTACTTTATCATCCGCAGTAGTAACAGGTCTAGTTTTATCTATGTTAGCCTTTGGGATAGCTGCATCTGCGGTAGATTTCGCAGTATTCGCTATACCTTGTGCGGTACTTGCTGCTGTCTTGGCTTCATTAATTCCCGTAGTTGCTGCCTTATTGGATACAGCATTAGTACTTGTAGTGCTTAATGCTTGGTCTAGCGTTACGTTGCTTTTGGGAAGCCATTCTGCCCAAGCATTACTTTCCCATACATAATGCTTTTTGTCCGCCTGTACACGAACAACCATACCTTCGGTTTTACGGTCAACCGGAATCGAATCACGTTCAGCAATTGTGCCCACACTTCTAAAACCACCTTTTCCATACTCCGCATCATGGGTTGCATACTTATCATCCGAGGTAAACGGTACGACGGTGGCGGCGACATTTGTTCCTTTTAATTCTGCCATTTTTTTAAAGATTTAATTATTTATATTCAATAGTCAGTACCCCGGTTTGGATGGTATTCAAACGGACTACTTTATAATTCTTTGAGACATTATAATCGTTGGTTACTTCCAAATCAGAAATATCAATATCGGTGTTTCGGAATCCATTAATCCATACCTCGATACCAGTAAGTAACTCTTCGGGTATAATGTAATACGGATATTTGCCGCCAGTACAGTTGAATGTCGTTTTACCCATAGTTTTAGAAGTTGCAAATGAATGATTCATAGCCAGCACGTCAGCACTACTAAGTATTGTTTTGTCAGAGACACCCCAATACTTCATAAATCTAAATGAATAAACAGTCGTTCTCTCCACAATCTGATTCATGTATCCAACCCTCACTAGATAAGAAGTGTCTTCTGATATATCTACTCCTGTATACGACTTCAAATCCAACGCCACTCCCTCCGTTAAACCATTAACGAAAACCATATCAGGTTGCACCTCTTCTTCTTTTCTCTCTAAAATCCAAGATATACCGGGAGTAACACTTCGACCTTTTTCAAATGTGCCGCCACCAGCAAAAGAACGGAAAGAAAGAGGAAAAACTTTATTCATAATGTCATCAAATGGAAGGGGTTCCCATTGCCGGTCTTTTCGGCCATATATGTTTCCGTCAATCGGAGCTTCTAAAACACTCCCTGCTTCAATCGTTATATTATCAATCGAATGCACTATATCGGCTAATAATCCGCCTACCCTCTCCGCAGTATTAGCACCATCTTCAATCTCGTTCCTTATTTGGTTAGCCCTATTTAATAAATCTGTCATTCCCATATTATTCTCCTATTATTCGAAAAACAGTTCTATTTGCTTTCAATTTACCTCCACCTTTATACAAAGGAAAATCACTTTTGCAATCATTCAAATACCGCACACACTCTTTTAAATATCTGTCAGCTACACTGAAAGCATCATTATAAGCCACGACCTTCTCTTTAATATCAGAACGTGAAGAGTATTCAGAATCTTTATTTACAAATCCAAACCTAGTGACATTTCCATCTCCATTCTTAACTATACGAGCAAACGTATAGTAAGCAAGTGCAACTTTAAGACCAGTAAAAACTTTCTTATCTCCGCATCCAGTTTCATAAACACCACCATTAAGCAATGTCGAATATTTTTCAGAACACTCCTTAACATCAAGAAACAGAGAATCGCCAAGAGTCGTCTTTATGTCGATATTCTCCGATTCCCGCAAATAAACCTCAATTTTTGCCTTATCAACGTATTGTGACATGTCCCTAGCTAGCGACATCACTTCTTCAATCGTTATTAGATACTGCTGCATTTCTCACATATTTAAGTGGTTGAACACTAAAATCATTTGAAGAATTAACCTCTTCAAACCAATTTTCGAAAATCTTCTGAAAGGCACGTTCAATCATACGTTGCTGCTTTGAAACGATGGAATTATAATATTCGAAAGCATCTTCCAGAATATCACCAGAAAATCCCACTTTACCAATACGGATACAGTACCAAGGTTCTTGCCCATAAGCTGAATAAATTCGTTCAACTGTACTTGCATCAGTAACGGTAAACTCTTTATCATAATTATTGGATTTCAAAGGAATAAATTCAGGTTTTTCTTCTTCTGTTGTAATCTCAACTTCTAGTATTTTCACAGAATTTGTATCACCTTGAAGTTGGAATAATGTATCTGAAAATCCGGTATCTTCATTCTTTTTGCTTTCATTGTCATCAGTATCAATATTAGCTCCCTTTTTAGTTATCATCATACCTGCAGGAAGAAAATTACAACAAACGTTACGATACTTAACATTAGACAACCCCTCATCTGTACACATTTCTGTGACTACGCTATCAGCCTTTCCTGTTGGATAGACATAATTTCCGTCCATTGATAACCATAATATCTGTCCTTTATAATACTCAACTCCCCCAGCCGCCTCAATCTGGGCTAAGATTACTTCTTTACGAGGATTAAAGACATCAATAAAGTCTATATTTTCTTTTTTTACAAGAATAGCTTTACCTTTGCGTATCTTCTTACCAGTCCAATCAGGATGAACTGCAATTTTGGAGACGTATCCGTTTTCATCTTCCCCAAATAACCGACAATTTTCAAATGGAATAAAATTCAATTCACATATTTCTCCAAACAGGTTATAATTAACATGCAAAGCCAACCCTTTGCAATCGGCCACATCCTTGCATACCAATGTGTGAATATCATCTGCTGTATCTCCACGTCTATTAACAACATACTCAGAGAAACTAACCTCACGGAATCCATTGCCTTCAATGAAATCGGCCAAACGATTCGCACATTCAGTACCTGTGGGACTTGCAGCAATGATATTACGTAATACTTGAGGATATAAGTTATCATCACCATAACTTTGTATACCTAATGTTTGAATATAACTTATATCAACACGTTTTTTGCTCCTTTTCCTAAGTTCTTTCGCTCTCATAATCCCGTGAGGTTATTAGTTACTCTTCCGTTTGATTTTTCTCCGAATCGTCTTTCAATGCATTTGTAGCCACAATGTCTTTTGCGGCTTTCAAATGTATGTCAAGTACTTTAGCCGTTACTTTCCTTCCGTCGATAGTATAACTTTTGAAAGTTTCTTTGATGGAAGTAAGAGTAGCACCTGATTTCAATGTATCAACAAGGATATTTGTCAACTCCTCGTTTAACTCAATTTCCGAACTGAAACGTTTTTTCACACGTTCCTCCCAGTCTGTAGGCATAGAGGCAAAGAAAATTTTCCCTTTAGGATTCTTCGCCAGATAGTTTTCAGCGACTTCGTCCGTAAGATTAGCATTCGTATACATTGTGTTACTACCGAATTCAGTTTGTAGAAGCACACCATTTTTCAAGGTATAGTTTGATTTTTCTTTCATATTTCCCGTACGTTTTAGATATAAATACATTTCGATTACTGCATCGCGATAACAGTCATTACACGATGTTTTCACAAAGTCCTTTCCTAAGACTTCCCGATACATCAGTTCAATATCTGATTTATCAAAAGTAGAGAAGGCTGTCTGCCCCCTCAATACTTCCAACTTATTAACCACTTCTAAAAAAATCATCACGCTGCCGGTTGTACAGTTAATGTTCCAAATTGAGCATCCGTTGTTTTCTTATCAGTATTAAAGAAAAACATTGCAGCTTTAGGAGATCCAGTTTCTTTCAAAGCTACTGACCAACCACCATCAGTATCTTCCGAGTATTTATCATTTTCAATCGTTTCCGCGCGAAGTCCTTGATAATAACCATAAACCTGATATTCAGCACTCCCTTCACCACCTTTATGCTTGTTACGGAGAATTACAAGATATTCGCCGTTTGCCAAACCTTCGATAATATCTTCACATACCTCCGGCCCATTATCCAACACAACCAAAGGAAGGTCATGGGTCCACTTGTTTTTATAGGTGCCTTTTTCTAAGGAAGTCTTTGTACCTGTAAAAGGAGTAGAACCTGGACAATACACCTCATAACCTTTTTTACCTGCTTTCAAAGCAAGTGTTTTGATTATATTTTTCCGTGTAGCATCAAATACTGTTGCAGCAAAATCAACATCCTGTCGGTTAATGATTACTCCATTGGATTCCAGGCCTTTTGTTATAGGGTTATCACAATCAATAGAGATACCTTTCTTTAAAATTTCGTCACATAATCCCATAGATACCTCCTTTCTTAATAAGCTAACTGGAACAAATTGTCCTCACCAACCAAACATCCGAGTTTACCACAAGAATATGCCTTATTTACTCTCTCATCTTCGTTGAACCAAACGCGCAAATCGGAGATAATCTGTTTTGCAGGAGAACCCACAAACAACTGTTTCGGAGAACCAAATACAGCACGATGGGGCATGTTCAGTTTAGTTCCGTTATTCTGATACTTTTGGATGAAACGATCCCAAATAGATACGCGATAAATTGTATTACCATCATATTCGGTGACATCCAAGCCGTCAAATACCTGATTCCATTCAAGGATCAATTTGTATTCGCGCTTCAAGTCTTTTGCCAACGCATCAGTAAGAGACTTCGTACAGAAAACACCTGCTCCATCCATAGCGGCAATACGAGAATCAGCATTGTCAAACATTGAATCAAAAATACCGATGGCCACACCTGATTCACGAATCCTACTACGCTGTAAAGCAAAAGAAGATTCGTTATTAGCCGCAATAGTAGTATGCTGCCCTTCATTTGCTGCACCGATTGCAAACAACTGTTTCCAGAATCCATTACACGGTTTGAAGAGCTCTACATCTACTCCATCGGTTATTTGGCCTGTACCTACATTCTGTGCATCTTTATCGCCGAACCAAATGAAACGCCAGAACATACGTTTGATAGCCAAGTCCAATGCTGGCATAACGATGTCATCCAGGTATTCTGTAGAAGTAAGGTCGGCAATATCCGTACCTGTTTTCAAACAGTATTCTGCAATTGTGCCTTCCAGTTCTTCATAGCACCACTTTAAAGGAATGGACCAATCGCCAATCTCCCATGTCTTTTCCGCTGCTGCGATAGCTGCATTGCGATATGTAGGATTACAACTAGCACCTGCCCATCCCACATCTTCCATCTCACCGGTCCATCCAAGTTTTTGACCTTGCACCACATTCTGCCGGAAGGTGAAAAATTTCTCCAAATCTTCATCTACGAAGTTTGTCATAATCAAAAGCTCTTTCAAGCTCATGATAGCCCCATTACTGGGGGTTAAGTTTTTAATTTGTTCCCAAATCATAGTTTACTTTTTATTAAATTTGTCTCTTTGTTTCGCTTTCTTCTCTTCAAGCATTCTCTCAATTTTACTCACAGGCTTTGTTTCTTCATGCTTCTTCGCTTGTGGAGTGGTTGAGCGCCCTGCAGGTATATAAGTACCAGTAACTTTCTTCAGCCAATTTTCACCTCCCGCCTTTGCAACAGCAGCAATAATACGAGCATCCGTTTCACTCTTTGCAGTAGCTTTCAATGAAGCATTTTCAGCCTCCAATTCAACTATACGATCCTGCAATGCTTGAGTATCTTCATCACTAGAAGATGGTTCCTTGATTTCAGTGATAACGCCATCGGTAACAACTATCGTGCGTCCATCTTCAAGTACATGTTCACCGTCAGGAGAGGCAGGATCACCAAGTTGAATTTCACCTTCTTCACGTTCTACAGTCAACTCATCTCCTGTAGATGTAGTAATAACCATTCCGACAGCCGCCGGAACATCTTCAATTTTCGCGTAACCGCATTTAGCGAGCAAACGATCCAATAAAGATTTGCTCACTGTTGTTTGACTTTCTTTTGCCATACTTTCACTATTAGAATTATTAATAATTGGTTCTCTTGTAGATGCAGAAATAGCAGGCACAATGGAAGAAATAAAACCTAGTTCAATTGCTTTATTTACATCAAACCAGCTATCAGTTATCATTTGTGCATCTAGTATCTCTCTTGTTTGCCCTGTACGTTCTACATAAACATTGAGCATCTTTTCTTTCTCTGTCTGCAAATCAGCTTTCAATTCATCCAATTTTGCAAGTGTTAGTTCACCAACTTTTGCACTAGAAGGATAGTATGGAGAATGAATAAGAAACTCGGCATGTTGATATGCACTTCTTTTTTCAATAGGAGCAGTAAGAAGAATAACAGTAGCCATGGATGCAGCCTTTCCTACGACCTTACAACTAATCTCTTTCCCTGATGCACGTAAAGCGTCATAAATAGCATACGCCTCTGTGCAATCACCTCCACAGGAATGCAATTCAATATCTATATAATTATCATCTCCTGGCATCCAGTCGATATACCCTTGTATATCCGAGAAAGAAACACAATCATCACCTGTGAGCCAATATCTCATTTTATCAGCATCAGCGGCAATATCTTTGTTAATGTATAATTTAGCCATAACCCTATAATTGTTTGTAACAAAGGTAGGAAACGAGATACGGCTATAAGAATATTAGAAAGGAATAGCACTGACATGAAATGACAGTAAAAAAATAGGGTGAGCAAACACCCACCCTAACTTCACATTTCAACCTCAGTTGATAGTCTATCTATTATTCGATAGGTAGTTCTTTCCGCTACTCCATATTCGTCTGAAAGATATTGCATGACATATGTCTTTTTATGCCCCTCATTTATCAAACGCAAATACTCTTTATACATTGCCAAATATTTTATATCTGAAACTTCAACCGACACCTCTGCCATCATTTCAAGTGCAGTCCTATTAGCATATAATAATTCATAAGCATTCATAAGCTACCAAGTCCCTCCAAGACCTCTACTCGATTACTGACTGTATTTATTTCCTCTACTGATACAACAGGCCTAGGCATCATCTGTACTCCCTTTGCAACTGCCCTTGCCAACATATCCTCTCCCATAGTTTGATTGCTTGATGCTGCTACATTAATAGGAACACCACCTCCTATCATATTGAATGAAGAAAGTATTGGTGCAAACATATCTGTTGCCTTTGCGGTCAACACTGATTCTCCATCACTTAAATTAGCAGGTATAGTATCACTAGTTCCGGTTCCAGGTCCAGTAACTCGGCCACCTGACGCAAACTTGGCACTTTTTACCGTCTTGATTGCAGTGGTTATATTAGCAATTACTGTTGCAATGGTGGTTGCTATCGCTGCAATATTCCCAGGAAAAGGAACTGATTGAGCCTGAGCAACCCCTGCAGCAATCGCCTTACCTGTATTGATCGCAATCTCTGCAAGTGCTAATATTTTTGAAGCCATAGCCAACTCTTTTGAATGTTCGCCTGCCGCATCAGCCAAAGCAGACAAAGAATTTGTTATGTCAGCAGTAGCCTGAAACTTCACCTGTTCTATTTCAACTTGCTTATCAGTTAAATCCTGTTTAGCATCAAGATAAGCATTCTCGATCTCAACCTTGCGTAAATTGAAGGCTTCAAGGCTTTCTCCTTCCATCTGTTGCAAAGAATCTAATTCTACTCTCTTCTGTTCTACTTTGATACGAAGAATTTCTTCTTCATTACCATGAGCTTGAGCAATCTCTGTTTCAAATCTTACCTTAACGGCATCCTGTTGTTTTTTCAAAACATCTGTTTCACGTTGGGTAGCCATGTCATCCATCTGCTTGTCATACTTCGCTTTGATGGCAAGTTTCATTTGTTCGGTTAACTCCGTATTGGATAACTCCATATCACGTTGAGTAATTAACTGCTGCATCTTTAACTGATACTCTTGTTCTGATCCCGACTTAATGGATGCTAATTGTAATTCTATAAGTTTCTGTCGTTGTTCAATATCCTTTTGCAATTGTTCGTTTGACAACTTAGCAAGTTCAACTTGCAACTGTTGTTCTTTAAGCTTGATAGTTTCACGTATGGCATCTTTAGCTTTAACCGTTAGATTCTTTTCTTCTGAAAGTTTCTGCTTTAAGTCTTCAATCTCTCGCTTATATGAAAAGGATACTTCCTGCCGCCTTCTATCAGCTTCGTTCTTTACTAAAGCAAGTAAAGTATCCTCGGACTTGCGGATGGCTTCACGTTCTTTATCCCGTTGCTCTTTAACGATCTTAATAGCTTCCTCCGCAGCTTTTTTCTTTGCATCAGCTTCTGCTTTTACTTTCGCTATACCTTCTTGTATAATGGTATTTTCTTGTTCTTTTAGTTCACGAGTTTTATCAAAGAACTCTTTTCTTGCCCGGTAAACCTCTGCTTCTAACTTCGCAAGTTCTCTATTTGTTTCAGTATTATTCTCTGCCCAGGTAGATTCTATCTGTAATGCTTTAAGTTTGCGTTCCGCAAGCTCCACATTACGTTTGGATTGTTCTTCTTCAAGTTTATTAGCCTCCTTAACAAATTTCAATCTCTCTTCCGATGTATATTTCTCTTTGTCTTTGGCAAGAGTACGAAGTTTTGATACCTCTAAAGCATCTTTTGCATTTTGAACCTCATTATCACGTGATTGAACCTCCATAGCTATCTTCTCTTTTGCCAACTCTATAGCTTCCCGATTAGAATCATTAATTTCTTTAATTACTCCGCCTACTAGTGGAAGCTTCTCCATCAATTTCATTTGCCAATCATACAACTTTGCCCAAGCTTCCGCAACCAATAAAATACCTGCAGCAAGAATTTGAATTACGTGTAATAATCCGTCTAGCATTTTTTTTAGCGGAGCCAATAGTACACTAACTCGATCAGATGCTTCTTCACTTGAATTTATAGCTTTGACCAAACCCATTATTACCAATGCAATCCCTGCGATTATTGCTACAATAGGATTCATTAATAGAGCTAGTAATTGCTTTCCGAAAGCAGATACAGCTGCCTTACCTGCCATGAATGCCTGTGACATAGATTCCATTCCACCAACAGAATTGGCTATACTTCCCAAGAATCCACCCTGAATACCGACTAATGATAGAAGTTCATTTTGGAATTTACCTCCGGCTTCGGATGTAGCATTTAATTGCTCCTCAATATTTTTAATATGAGTACGCATTTCATCACCTGCGGCCCCTTTTCTTTCCTCCTCAGACATTTGTATATATGTTGTGCGCAAATCATCTAGCTGCTTCTTTAAAGGGGAAAGCACCTTTTCAAATGCTTGCTGATAGCTACCCACGTTCCGATAAAACCGTTGTGTCTTTTCTTCTGCCTCTTTTATCTTATCAGTGATTGCATTGATATGTATCTCTAAATCTTGTCCAGAAGCCGATTCACGTTCTGCTTCTGACATCTCATCATATTGTCGTGTTAAGTTAGACAATGAAGCCCGCATAGCTACTAAACTATCTTGCTGCTGTTTTTCAGCCTTGATATTGTTTTGAATTTCTTTATTTAGAATTCGGATGGCTTCATTATTCTCAGAGATAACCAGCTTGCTTGCCGCCATCTCCATATTATACTCATCTATCGTTATTTGACCGTCATTCAGTTCTTTTCTAAGCTCTTTCTGTTTATCCTTAGTCTGATCTATAGCCTGCTGATATTTGGCTATTCCACGTATAGCATCTTCATAACGAACTTGAATATCAAGTATTTTTGTTTTTATATTATCATCTCCCATTGTATCACATCTTTAAAAGTTTGCACTCACATATATTATTCTCTCTTGTCTTTATTTCGATGATGGCCAGATAACAACCATATTGAGCCAAATAAACCGGCACATCCATCTCTAAATCTCGCAACTCGATACTGTTAAGGCGGATATACTCGGTCACTACCTTTGCATTATTGATTAGTCCTTTGTACGTCTGATAGTTATTTTCAATTAAGGCAGACCATTCTAGCCCTTTGAATACTCCTTTTGTGCCATCTAGCAATAATATCCGGGGATTAGCTTTATTATACTGTAGTTCTCCTTTATCATTATAGGAATACAAAGGGATATAAGCTACACCGTTCTTTGTGTCGCAAGCGGAGAAAGGCAATTTAATAGCATCACGTTCATAATCTATCGTAGCATCCTCAATCTGTATATTTCCATCATAGTTTCCTGTTACTTTATCATCCTCTTTATATAAGAACCGATTGTTTTGAGCAATGTTATCAAGGGCGTATTCTAAACTGCGAGGTGTCACACTCCTGTAAGCCATTATCACACGATCCGTCCAGTCTACGGCTTTAGATTTATTAGCTGACAGATTATCAAAGGGAATGAACTTGATTCCATTTTCACCATCTGGCAAGGCGAATAGCCCTACCATTGATGCAACAGCCTTGATAAAGTCTATTTGCTTTATGTCTGGAAGATTGGGAACAAAAGGAAATTTTTCTCCCGATAAAACTTCTCCTCTCCTTGAAAAAGTTATATCTAAATTCACATCTACAGATACATCCTTATTTGAGAATGATGCTTTTCCATTAAATAATAATAGTGATAACACTTGACCTTCATTTATATCAAATCCTGCATTTATATGAAAAATAACAGACCAATAGTCTCCATTATGACTGTACGACCTAACAGGAAATTCCAAAATATTACTTCCATCTGTAGCAATCCTTATATTCACATAATTTATATCTGTATTACTAGATGTAAAAGAAGCCTTTATAGTACCTTTAATCTGTGTTTTAGCTGAATTATAGGACATTTTATATCCATCTACCGTAGCTCCCCAATTTTGTACATATCGAACAATCTCTCCATATTTGATTTGTGTACTATCTCCATTGAATTTTAAATTAATTCCTGCATAATTATATACTGTAGATGAATAAGCAACTCCGTTTCCTATTAACTTCATAGGATATTTGTCATATAAAGTTTGAGAATCATTCTTCGTCAAAAGTGGAACTATCATTTTTTCAATTAGTGGTAATTTGTTATCTGGGAAACGAAACGTAATCCCGCTTTCTTCTTGAATCTTATCCAATATCCATTTTACTGATAAAATAGGATGGTATCCATTTGGATTTACTCCATAATTTACATTAGGGAATCGTAATGAACCGATTCCTGAATTTTTCCAAACATCCCAATCTACACCTTCAACGGTTCCGTATTCAAAGTCGGTAAGTTTCTTTCCATCATTTACCACACTGGCAAAGTTTGTCACATTTCCCCAAGAAAGGGCAACTTCTATAAAATCTGCTGATTTAAGTAATACGACGTTTGCATCCTTGATTATTTCAATACCATTTCGTAATAACATACCCTTATGCTTTAGGTACGGATAACGACTTGCGGAACTAGGAATATGGGAGCACTCAATCAAAGCTAGATTCTTTGCTGTTTTCGGAAGCTTGATTGTGTAACTGTTATTGCTAACTATCTTACTAATATCAGTGAGTAGATTGCTCTTATAATTCAAACTGATATCAGTTTTGCCTAAGTCGGCTTTTACACCGTTTATATATAATTCATCTCTTGTCATAGCATCTGTATAATAGTTTTCGGCATGGTTATTTGAATTTCGAAGTCTTGAAGGTTCGCTCCGTTATCGGTAAATGATCCGGCCACAATATTAACTGGTACCCAGTTCTCATCAATGTACATATCAACAATAGGCGAAGAATGAATGGTAGACAACATCTTAAAGATTCTTCGATCTACGAATGTAGCACAAGCCTTCCTAGTAGTTTGATATATCTTCCCTTGATAGCGATTCATCCCGTTATAAGCATATTTTATATCACTATAGTCAACATTCAATTGTTCTCCCTCATTGGAAGACTGTCCGGTCAAATCTCCCTCTTGAAATAACCAATATTGCAGGAATCCATGACGATCTAACCAACGAAGATATATTCCCTTATCGCAATCATTGAAAAGCACTTTTATGAATACTGCATCATCAGGAAGAGGTTTAAACGTCCGATCAAAAGTATATTGAAATGTGCTGGGAGCCTCTGGAGTATTAAGTATCTTAATCATTCCGAAGTCCTTTGCCTCCTTAAACTCTTCATTAAAGCCCAAATGCCTTAAACCATTTGAAACAGAAACGGGCTTATAGCCTTTATCATCATAGCGATAAAAAACATTATCTGCGGAAGCTACATTAGCAACAAACGTAGTAATAGTAAAAGGAAACTTTCTAAACATTGTAACCGTACGAGATGGATTAAAAACTTCTCCAATATTCATAGCCCCCCATATCGGTTTCAACGTTGTATTAAAGGTTTGGTCATCTATTATAATGGATAGCCCAAGAGAATAATGATCCGGAATAACTGTAGAAGATACTCCCATCCATGCCTTTATATACTCTGATATATCTATTGATACCTTTCCATCAATAGGAGATCTTTTGTCTACCGGACTATAATATGTACCAACTCGGAAAGAAACATCATTCGCAACTCTATCTACTGTAACAATCTGTGGATTAAAAGCAAAGCAAATCTCATCTGGATATGTTATTGTATGTCCATTAAATACCTCTGTTCTCATTGCTATTTAAATTTATATGTTCAACATCCTTTTCAAATATTCCAAAAATTTGTTCCATTATTACCTTAGTTGTGTACTCAATTTCTTTTGAGTAAATATCACCTCTCCCACCATTTCGGTATAATTGAGTTCCTTCCCTTGCGATCTTTCTAGCAACAAAATATGAAAATGTCTTTGGTTTATCAACCTGTATTCCTTTATCCTTTACCCATTGCTGGATAATCTGATAGAAACCTTTAGGAACTTTTCCCCCTTTCCGTCCTGATTCCAACACTTCAAAAGCTTGGCGCCCCCAGAGTGTGCCGCCAGACTGCAACATCTCAACGTGAAGGCTGGAAATAGTGCGCCCGCTAGCTTTTTGTCCGGCATTGATGTGCCGTTCAATAATCCTAAGCTTTAAAGCATCTAGCTCACTGCGTACAATACGTAACGCTTCATCCTTTCCTGCCATGTACCAATTCTCCTATATCTTTACCCGGACATAATACAAGCCCTTTTGCCTCCTTTAGCTGCATCTCAATGACTATACCTGTTACATTAACATCCAGCTTATCATACACTATAGAGTATGGTATATCACCTTCTACTTGCTCAAACAGCCCGCTTGCATTTAAACGAAGAATAAACTCTTTAGCAAATTCCTTACATCTCTCAATAATCGCATCATTCTCCGCTCCATCGAAATCCCAATCAGCCTTATCAAGAAAAGCTAGCATGCAATTAGGAAAATCCTTCAGATGCATCTTTCCAAGATTAAAATGCCCTGATACTGGAAGCACATTTAATATAGCCGGCATTACACCACTATCAAGTCTCACATTTGCTGTAGCCCAGTTCTCAAAGATGTAGGTAATACCTTTCATCTCTTCTACAATGCTTTTGATTTTCTTCTCTACCGTTGTCATTTGTTCTCTGATAATATTTTTTGTAGCCTACGTTGAAATAACCCTCTTTTAGCATCAATATCCAAACATTTATATACCCTTACCCACGGAACATTTTCTACATCCTCATGGTTAGTAATTCCCATACGTGTAGCATAATGATCGAGTAAACCAAATATTCCAAATTGTAATTGCTCAATACCAGCACGTATTTCCTCCTGTGTTGATTGAATACAGGTAGAGGCAAACAACTTATTGATGCGTTCCACCTCCCTAGCCGTCCACATGGAAAAGCCTAAAACTTGTTCGGCATCACACATTATTATTTTTTCCTCCATAAGTCCCAACAACTCGCGGCATGGAAGTAAAATCACATCCATAGTCGTGGCTATTGATTGTAACTTGATTAGTTGCCCGAATGTTAAATCATTCAACGTATCAGGTGTAGGCACATTCCCAACTTTTACAGGCCTAGGCAGATTCTCCATCTGACTTATAATATCCTCCTGGGTAGAGGAAACATCACTAAGTATCAAAAATTCTTTTACTGTCATATTACATTGTTGCTAATTTAGCTTTCGCTTTTTGCGGTATTGGTTTTATATGAAAGAACATTGCCATAATCAACATATCCAAATAATCAGGAGAATGCCCTAGTAATTCCTTCATCTTCTCTTTGCTAATAATAGCTTTCTTACGAGTATCTGCATCCACATGATCCTGTTTCAAAATCCCTATTTCTTTCTTTATGCGCTCTTTTTGAGTATCTGTACATATAATCCTTATCTTACGAGAATTAATCAATTCAGCAAGCTTAAAAGCACATTCAGATTTAAGATTGTCATATTCAACACTTATCGATTTGCTTCCTCCGTGAAATTCCTTTATCCCTGTTAGATAGCTTTCCAGATATGCGCCTAATCCGTCGGAATCTACGATAGTCATACTACGCGGAATCCCATAATCGATCATTAAACTCTTCAAGTCTGTCTCAATCATCTTGCCAGGACTATACTCTTTATCAATCCGGATTGTACACACATTCCCGACCCAATGCCCTACTACAAATCTATCACGTCCTTTCATTGCAAGGTCAGCAGAAGCAGAGGGTAAACCTGATGGTTTCACATGTTCGTTGGCAAAAAGGTCACAAATTGAATCATAGTCACAAAGCACTGATGGGTCATCGTCATACTCCCAATTTCCCAAATAAAGGCGCTCCTTTGTGACCTTATCGTTCGTATTTTTAAGAGAGTTGATGTAATCCTCGGTTGCAAAGGGATTATCTTGTACAAGAGCTGGAATAAAAGCATATCCCTCATTTAATCTTCCTTCTTTCCAAGGCTTATAGAAGTAGTCATATAACCAGTTCTTTTTGGGGTTACAGGTTATAAGAATCTTACCTGGTATATCATATACATCATTCAAATGTCGCCCTATACGAGTTATCAGAATCTCAAAAACAAGTTTATGGACCTGTCCTGCTTCTTCTATCCATCCTCCAGTAAACTCCTTAGAACCTAATCTTTCATACATTGGGTCTTTTACTGGATAATATGTCAAGTCTATGAAGATAATTTCCGAACCATTATCGAAAGATACGCCATCATTTGTCAACCGGTATTCAGTGAAATGATGCCATGCAGCTACCTTCACAAATGTTACCGCAATGGATTCACGGCTATCCTTAAGACTGTCACGGCCAGCAAACCAACGAGTGCCAGAAAGATGGTAAGCACATTGCATTAGCCATTCACAGCCCAACCATGATTTTCCACCGCCTCCGGCACCACCATAGCATAGGAACTTCGTCGAAGAGTCTCGAAGATAGTTATATGCTAACCGTTGCTTTATATTGACCTTCTCCTCTTCCATCATTTCACATTATCAGCCTCTGGAGTATATGGAAGAAAATTGAATCCTTTAAACTCCTTACCTCCAGTAGTATGATCTACCTCTTGTTTATCAGCAAGTCCCAATGTCCGAGAAATGATATTAGCATTGAACGCCCCAACACATGCACCTTCGAACTGCTGAGTCCTAATTATTTCCTCCACGCGCGCAATGACTATTAAAAAATCTTCGTCTTTATTATTTTTACATTGCTCTTTAAAGTTTCTCCACCACATAGAAGAGGCGTTCACATAAATACAAAATCCAGTTAGAGAATACGGCCTTGCTGTTGGGGTTACTTCTCTTTGGGTCTGTTCCTCGTTAACGGTTTCAATCTTCTTTCCTTTCTTTCGTTTGACAGGTACAACTTTCTGGATTGCCTTCTTAGTAGTCCACGGATTTTCATCACACCATTGAAAATACTCACATGCTGCTTCCCATAATAATTCAGGAGTAGAAAAGAGCTTATCTCTACCATGTGAACTCCTGCATTTCCAAAACTGATTTCCTATTGGTGCTGCCATATTAATTAATCTAATGTTTTAAGGAATGAGGGCAATAAATCCTTATCTAAGTCCCATCGTTTACCTTTTGGAAGCGGTAAAGAGAACTCATATTTCAGAGCTTCTATCATTTCTTCTTTGCTGACTGGTTTATCATTGATAGATACAACTTGGAAAGATGAAGCTTTGACCTCTCCTTCCTTAGGTATCAACCGTCCATTCTCGTAAACCTTGAAATTATTCCCGATGTATTTCGTGTTTAGCTCACAAATATCTGCCATGCTATGATACTTCTGAAAATACCATTCACCATAACGAAGGTTTGCGGTAAAACCATGTTTATCCAGGAATACACTTACAGTTCGATAATCCATTGAGTTCTTCCGATCGGATGTCTTTTGACGAAAATGAAGCGGGATCCCACTCCAAAATATCAAACCTCCTTTTTTGCATAAAGCGGAAAGGGATAATAGAACATTCTTTTCATCTTGCAGGGAATTTACAGAGTTAAGCACACTATCACATACTACAATATCATACTGGCCATATGATTCTAGCGTCCGACATATACGAGCATTATCCTCCCTAACTTCTTTTTCATCAATGGCATCTACATTGTCTTGGCGATGGAAGAACTCTATCGCATCAACCTTATATCCCTTTTTACGCAAATAGATAGCATAATCCTTCTGCCCAGCTCCGAAATCAAGGATACGCATATTTTTGTCAATGATAGGAATTACCTGTGTCTCATACAGTACAGAGTGGGTTCTATTGGCTAATACTCCATCTTTAGTACGCAAACGAGCCTTTTGCGCAAATGACTGGATATATGTTTTCTTTTCAATATGTGAATATTCAAATACACCGTACTCCTTTCCAAAGAAGTACTTAGCACGATCCTCTGCTCCGGATGGCAGAACATACACTAACAAATCCATACCAAGCAATTTTATAGCCTTCGCGTACACACATGAAACAAGAATATTTCCCTCCATATCACAAATGGCATTTGCGAACTGGCCATATCGAATAATCATTTTTGTGAGTTCAACTACGAATGTATTCTTGGTTCCTTTGTTGTGTAGCTGAATATCCTTATTCTTAATAACTTGGAAGCCGGTTACTTGAATGGCTTCGGGTGATATTGTCAGCATCGGCTGTGCATCGTGTATCTCACACTCAACATAGTTATGTAGTTGGTTGAAGCGTACTTCATCGGTAGAGTTTACACTGTCAAGAATAAAGGCCGGTACTTGAGTATACCCCAATAGCTTCATTGTCTTTGTTCTCTGGTGACCTGCCACGATACGATAATCCGAACGTCGAATGATGATAGGCTTTATTACGCCTAACTTTGTAATGGATTTCTTTAAATCTTCCAAAGCATCAGCAGACAAACATCTAGGGTTGTAGTCTGCGGGGTTCAATTTATCTATGTCGATATATTCAATCATGTAAAATGCTGTTAATAAATCCTACAATAACTCCATTCTCTTCCATATACTTGTTGAGTGCATTCTGAAACTTGGATTCTTCGTCGGCTGATAAGGGTATTTTTGTACCACCAAATTTCAGATAACCTATGTTTTCTACAGCCTCATAATGTTCATTCTTCAGTTCGTCCCCATCCAAAACCTGACTGCCTTTCTGCTTGAAGAATTCCTCATTACTGTCGTCTATACATAATCCCCAATCAAGTAAAGCCATACAGTCCCATTCCTCTATAAGTTTCAATAAATCCCACTCACCATTGTTGACATTATCGCGTATAATGACTTCACGTTCGCGTTCTTCTGTTAATCCCTCAAGAAGAATAGTGGGTACTTCTTTAAAGCCAAGTTGTACAGATGCGTCATAACGTTGGTTACCAGCAATGATAACTAATTCCCCAGTACGGTTAGATAGAATAATTGGACGTGCTTGAAAATAATCCTGATTATTGATAAGTGATTCCTTTAACTTATCCATTTGTTCCTCGGATATTGTGCGAGGGTTGTTTTCAAGTTTCTTTATATCCTCTATTTTGCGAAAAATAATCTCCATAGTTCTGCTTTTTATATTACACAATAAAGATACCGAATAACCCTTGGATAGGATTACTCGGTACATCATAAGTCACTGACATGCCATGTCAGTAGATCATTTTCTAAAAAACATATCTCCCGAAATGGACCGGGACCGGTTGTGATAATTGTAATGCTTTGGCCGTATCATTTTAAAGGGTTATCATTGTCGTCCTTATCTAGGGAAGAATCCCCACTTATCTCTATTCCATCATCACAGGCTTCGTTCTCACAGAATGTTTCCTTTTGATGAAATTCACACCAGCCAGCACCTAACGCAATCTCTTCGGTAATATTTTTGAGTATTCATCACAAGTGTACCATCTGGGTAGGTTATCATGTACATTATATCTTCACGCATATTAGCTCCTTTCTATCTTGTTATACGTTAAATGAAATTTAATAGCCACTCTTCAAACCTCATACATATATGCTTGCATGTATGTGATACGTACAATCCCTTTGAATAATAATTAATATACTTATCTAATATTTCTTCAAAAGTCCAGTCATATCCTTGCTGTTTGCAATAAGCGTTTATTTTTTCTTTTACTTCATCTTCATATTCTTTGGTAATCATATTGCCTCCTTTCTGTATTTGTTTTGAGGGAAACCGACGCTTCCCTCGATTAATGTTAAGCACCAAGTAATTCAAGACGTTTACCAAGAATTACTGAATACCGTTTCATCACGTCATACTGTTCAACCATCAAACTCTGCATTTCAGAATCCAATGAATGAAACTTCTCGGACTTTACGAAGTCACCCAGTTTTCTGGCACGTTCGTCTAGTTCTGCCTTTTCGTCTACAATTCTTTGAATAAATGGTTCCATATATTTAGTTGGGTTTTATAAAGCCCGCCCAAGGCTATAATAAGCATTTTACTAACTAGAGTATAAGTAACTTACTTGCCATGATATAAGTAAAATATTTATTCTATTGCACAGTTAAATCTCAAAACATACCTTTGTGGCATTAAACTCAGGAAGGAGGTGTAAATAATGACATTAGATAAATTTCTAAAAACTGTTAAGCCAAATGGTTTGACAAATTTAATGGTTAATGGAATGTTGTTCAAATGGAATAACGGTTGGCAATATGTTGGTCTATTCTATAAACAACAGACATGGCAATTAGATATTTAAGTTCAATTAGAATGGGGATCATATAAAAATGTATCCCCATTTTTATTTATTTCTCATTCTGTTTTGAGGATTATTCTTCTTTAGCTTCAAGTATCTGGAAAAATTGTAAGACTCTTTTTCTTTGTTCTTCGACATTCGGGATGGCTTTCTTCATTCTCCGAAATGCTTGCATAGCTAAGCGTAATTGCTTTGCTGCGTATATGTCCTTTAGGTTACTTCTTTCCAATTGTGCAGATTCTACACAAGAAAATAAAGATAAACCACCGCTTGTAGTCCCCTTTGTCGCATTATTATTTACTGTATATTCACTACCATTTATTGTCTTTATGATTACTTCTTTATGAGCTAACCTGACATCTTCAATGCCACAAACGTATATCTCCCTAACTCTACGATCATCGTCGATAAAATATATCTTATCTCCGATTTCTACTTGTCCAAATGTTTTCATATTTAGTTCCTTTCTATTTTGATTTAACGGTTATTATTCTTAAACGTTTGACAAGAGTATTTCCTAGGCGATAAGAATCACCAAAAAGAGTAATACCCATAAAGGATCCGTGTCGGATATTCATATTGCCAACTGTTCTTATCAGTCCGTCTGTATGTAAAATAGTGTCTCCAGCTTGAATTGTACTTATATGTACCTCTTCTACCTTATAGTTCATTTTATCTTTTATTTGAATTAATTTATGCTGCCACTTTTCTCAATTCTCGTAGTTTCCTGCTGACAGCTTCGCAGAGAACCCGTGCCATCGTTACCTCTACTGCATTACCTATAAACTTCTTTTGGTCGGCTTGTGTGCCAATTAACTTATAATCTTCGGGGAACCCCATGATGCGCTTTAGCTCTGGAATCTTTAACATTCGCATCAGGATGTCAACCATTCCATACACAGCCATGAACTCCTTTATCTTCCGGGTCATGGGGCTATCCGTTTCGTACACCTCGATAACAACTTCTCCTTCTTTTGTACATACCAGATAAGGAGGCATCTTATCCATGCGTGCAATGAGTGTAAAGCATGGGTTGTCTATGTTGCCACCAGCAGACATAAATTGCGGATTCATCAGGTAGTGCCACTTTCGGTTAGCAGTGATAACTGGTGCGGGATCATCTATCTGGCTGCCGATATTTCCAAAGTTAGTATTCATCACCCACGGGCGACAGCTTACAAGATTATACTTTGGATTCGATGTCAAGGCTCCAAGAGGCTGATTAACTCCGGCAGGCTTACTTTGCCCGAACTGCTGATCCATGAATTGGCAAGAGACAAGACGTTGCTTTGGATTAGCAAGAATAGCCGGGGACGGTTGGTTTACATCCGAATGCTGACCGCCACCAGAATAGTAGTTCATAAAGAACGGACTTACCAGAGAAAGACGGTCTTTGGTGAGCAGTGTCGGGCACGGGGCGTCTATATCTTTACCAGCATCATTAAAGTTATACGAGCAAAGAAACTTCGGATTCACGTAGTTGAACCTGTCTTTAGTAGGAACTGTAGGGCATGGCTTATCTACCTGGCTGACATTATCTCCATTACCATAATATGCAGCTAGAAACTTAGCGTTTATCAACGAATGGTTATCCTTGCACTTGATGGTATGTGCCGGACCGTCCACGGGTATATTCTTACTTTCCGGATGTCCACTGAAATACTTGGATAGAAACTGGCAACCTACTTTAGCAAACCGATTATTAGTAGTAAGCACTCCACAAGGTTCGTCGACAGATTTACAAGTATCTTGCGGTCTGCAAGTATTGTACCTCGAAAGGAAGTGAGCCTGAACAACTCCTAGTCGTCCCTGACAGCTTACCGTTGGACATGGTTCGTCAATCCCAGGAGGAATATGTTTGCCTGTCTTTCCATTGCTGGAATTGTATTTCAGCAGCCATTTGTCTTTACCGCCTGCCACAAACTTGATTAGACCCGCATAGATGCGTTCTAGTGTTTTCTCTGATAAAGGTTTCTTGCGGGTGAAGATACTTGTACCCTCGTCCTCGAAGTCCAACACGTCCTTGACAGGTTTCCACTTAGCGAGACTGCTGAACATATCCTGCTTACCTTCCTTGCAGTGCGTTGACTCCGGGAACACGATAGGCAATCCATCTTTGGCAAATATACCGAAAAACCGTTTGCGGCTGGTATAGGCTCCATAATCAGCAGCATTCATAATCCGGTGGTCGAAATTATATCCATAAGATTTCACGTTGCTAACCCAACGAGTGTAATCTTCTCCTTTGTGCATGGAAATAGGTTTTCCGTTTTCGTCCATTGGTCCCCATGACATAAATTCCTCCACGTTCTCAATTTGAATGTAATCGGGGTTGATGGCTTCGATATAACGAAACAGATGCTCTGCAAGCGTCCGACTGTCTGCATCCCGGGGCTGGCCACCTTTAGCTTTTGAGAAGTTGGTACACTCCAAGGATGCCCAAAGAACTAGATGAGCTTCTGGATATTGTTGCTTCATTCGTTGTACATGCGCGATTAAAGGAGAAAGCTCCAGTGTGCGGATGTCCTCTGTGAAGTGCATCGCTTCTGGGTGATTGGCTGCATGGCTAGCAATGGCATTAGCATCGTGGTTCACGCAGGCAATAACCTTGGCGCATTGTTCACCATTTACCTTTGCTGATTCTACCCCGGTGGATGTTCCTCCGGCACCGCAGAATAAGTCAATGTATAGTAGGTTTATATTATTCATTTCTATATTTTGATTAGAGTGATTTTAATAGTTCTTCTTTAGATAAAGCATAGCTTCTCTCTAATTCAAATTCATAAACTTCCACCCTGTGTCCAGCACTTTCTCCTACACGTAGTTTATACTTGGAAGACGGTTCGTAAGGTTTATTGGTATCATAATTAAAGTGAGAAGTAACTTCAACTGTTTCTACCATAAATTCCTGCACTTTATTGTTATAAATAGCCCAAACCTTTTGACCGGGCGTGAATTTTGTTTCTATTCTCATTTGATTCCTTTTTCTATTGTTAGTTTATAATGCTAATTTGGGTTCTTGCATAACGTTTGATACACGTTCACAGGCTGTATGGTAATGCTTTCCTAAATTCTCAAAGCCAATAAAATGTCTATTAGTATTTATACAGGCTACCGCAGTGGTACCACTTCCAATACAATTATCCAGGACGGTTTCACCATCATTGGTGTAAGTTAGAACCAAGTACTCCAAAAGTTTGAGCGGCTTTTGGTTGGGATGAAGTGAAGAGTTCTGTGTATCTGTTTTGAAGACTTGTATACTACGCGGATACCTTTCTGTTGAATCATAGTAGTAATCTTGATTCATTGTCCCATACACTTCCGTCTGACATTTTTTTGATCTGAAAGTTTTCTTTCTTTCATGGGAGAATGTCTTTTGAGGATTATAAGTACATTGTTTTTTATAAAATACACTTATAAGTTCATGATTCCGCATTGGTTGTTTTTTAGCATTAAGAAAGCCAACCCCTTTTACTTTATCCCATACCCAATCATATTTATACCACTCAATATTACTTAGTCTTAAATAGCTGGAAAAAGGTTCTGCACCAAACAATACAATAGCCCCATTGTCTTTAATGATACGTTTATATTGCTCCCATAGAGGTTCGAAAGGTATTATCACATCCCAACTACATTGTGTGGTTCCATACGGTAGATCGCATATTATAGCATCAATGCTTTTATCAGGAATACGTTTCATTCCTTCAAGACAGTCTTCATTATAGATTTTATCTAATTCAATCTCACACATAGCTTATTGGAATAACGCCTGTTGGACTCGTGATAGTATTAACCTGTTGGCGTTTGAATAGAAATCTTTTTTTATTTCAAACCCATACGCTTTACGTCCTAATTGAGCGGCAGCCAGTAAAGTGGAACCACTTCCGGCACATGGATCAATTACGACATCGCCTTTATCGGTAAAGATTTCTATTAGCCTACGAAGAAGTGGAACCGGTTTCTGTGTTGGATGCACTTTTGGCGTTTCATTGTCTCTTACCCAATCAAAGCAGTTGAATATCATCCGACCGTCATTATTGAACTTTGGAAGTTTTTCACGATAAAGTAGTAAACCGTACTCACAGTTTCCTACTACTTTCATGTTTGCCTTTAAGACTTGTGCGGAGAAATCTTTCCGGAATACAAGATTAATGTAATTATTTAACCCATATCTCTTTCCTAATTCAATGTATCGGAATTGATCTTCAAACTCACAGAAGATTATCATACAAGGCGCCTTACCTTTATCCTTTGGTTCTTTTACAAGCATTTGGCTACAAAAGTGCATAAACTCTGCCGGGCGAAAATCTTTATCGGTATCAAAGAATTCTTTACCCGCCTTATCGCTTTCTCCGTTCTTATTATCACCATCTACATACCATGAAGGGTTAGAGGCATAGGCATTATTTCCTAGATTGTAGGGAACATCAGCTATGATTAACTGGGCTTTGGGGATTCCATAAACTTTGTAGTTCTGGAAATGGTCATTATACAATTCTACATTTTTCATTGTATCATATTAAAGTTCGCAAACAGTACTCAGCTATCCAGTAGATAGCAAAATAGAAAGCCGCATATATCGCTATGATAGATACGGCTGCAAATAGGTATTTTAAAGTTTTCATCGTCTGCTTTTTCCTTTCAGTTCAATTACGTTAAACATTTCATTAATTCGATCAGCGATATATGCCCCATAGCTATTTTGTACCTCCTTCAATGATAAATTAGTAGTCACATGAGTTAATACTTCATGCCTTAGCTCATATCTACATTGGAAAAGATATTGCATCACGTTCAACTCGGTACCGAAATACTTTGCTGGAATAGGTTCCCGTCCTAGTTCATCGAAGGAAATAGTATGCGGATTCCCTTTGTTGTATGTGTATGACTCTAAAGCATCCGGCCCTTTCGTAGAATATGCAGTGGCAGCAGTAGAAGCTGATTCTATACGAAAGCCGCCAATCGGATAACCTCCTATACTTAACCCGTTAGAGAGTTTATCATACATGTTTATTATCTGAATAACAGTTGATTTTCCGGTCCCAATATCCCCCCACAGCCATATTCCTTTGCTAGTGTCATACTTTCCTGGTCTATTTTCCATGTACTTGAAAATATCATTCATGAGATTTCGGTTAAGGCCGTTAATCACAAATGAAGGACATACAAGTGTGCAGCACTTTTTAAATAGTGCTGGACGCTCTTCAGGAGGCGTAGGTTTATCCCGTAGTAGACCGGATGATAATATCTGCATTAGTGACATCGTTTGTCTGTTTCGCGCTTCCATTACTTTGCTTTTTTTCAATTATCCAAAGATTCGCACGGCTATCCCATCGTTCCACCTTTGCTCCGGATGCCGTGCGCCACCCTAGACTAGTGAAATGATTATAGAAAGTTTCCGCCTGTTGCTCCCAGTCAGGAAGTTTATTCTCAAAATAGGCTTTTATATCCTCTAATGTAGGAGGTATAAACTCAGGCTTAATTTTTCTTGGCAATTTTGATGGTGGAGGGTCAGGAGGAAATAACTCGTTAGAGTTATTATTCTTTGTCTTATTCTTAGTCTTATATATAGGGTTACCACTTACGTTACCATTTATGTTACCGTTTATGTTACCACTTACGTTACCATTTATGTTACCTACAGAAACATAAATAATAGTATAAATAGCTCCGTTTGCACGTTTATTACCCTCTTTAAAAGAAATCAAACCTTTTTGCTGAAGCTTATTGCGCAGGTCACAAATTGTTTTGCGTGAAATACAAAGCTCATACTCTATATTCCTCGACGGCAATTCGAACGGATTAGTCCAGTTTCTCGAGTTACATTCTTTCAGCAGATAAAAATAGAAATCAGCCTCGTAACTTGTCATCGGTCTAATACGCCTTACAGCCCAAAAGTTATTGATTAGTTCTATATAAGTCATTGAAGATAAGATTTAACCTCGTCTATAAATTCTTGAAGAGAATGGCAGATAGCATACTTATTGCGAGCATTCTCAGCAGCTCTCTGCCATTTTAGTTGATATTCACTCTGGATTCCCTTTGGAGTTTTCATCTCTATGCAGAGGGAAGCGAATCCCTTTTTAGGAATGAGCAGTATTAAATCTGATACCCCTCGAGTACTTCCCTCATATTTCATACGTGCTCCTGTCTTTGCATCTCGTTTTCCACCATTGGGAACCGCAAACATAAGAAGAGATAAACTAGGATATTGGAGCCTGAACCAAATCAAACAACTATGTTGAATCTGACTTTCCGATTGTGGTGTAGTCTGTTTTTTCATAACCTTCCACTAAATAAATTCATAGCCATATCTACCATATTCTCCTTAACAACATCATCCGTACCCGTCACACCATTAGCAATACTTTTCTTAGCTTGAATCACATCATACATATACCTGTCGATAGTATCCTTTCCTAGGTAATAGTAACAGTTTACGTTATTCTTTTGCCCGTTACGGTGTGCCCGGTCCTCTGCTTGCTCACAATCACTGAACGTCCATGGGAATTCAATGAAAGCTACTCGGCTAGATGCCGTAAGTGTTAAGCCAGTACCGCCTGACTTATAATTGAGAATAATAAGTTTGCAGTTTGGATCGTTCTGAAACCTGTCAACCGATATCTGCTTTTGAGCCGGATTTTCATCACCGGTTACTAAAACAGCATCCTGGAATAACTTCTTCAATTCGTTAACTACATCCTTTAAGTAGGCAAAAACTATTAATTTCTCTCCTCCATCAATAACATCATGAATAAATTCCGAGAACACCTTTATTTTACCTCTAGCTGATATTGATTTAAGAATACCCATTCTAACCATTACTTCTCCTCTCATAGCTTTTGTAATCTTTTCATCGGAAGCGTTTTTGTAATCTCTAAGGTACTGTATCAAATCATTTTCAGCCTTATCATACTCACGACGAGTAGATATATCAACCTCGATGTACTGACGTGATTTATCCGGTAACTGCGTAAGTACCTTCGATTTCTCCCTCCGAAAAAAACAGGTATTCCATAATCTCCAATTCAGTTCCTTCAAGTTACTTGACTTTCTTAAGCCATCACAATAACGGTCAACAAAGAATTTATATCCCCCAAAGTCTTCCAATCGGCCCATGATTTTAAGCTGTTGTATCAAGTCTGTATTATCATTGACAACCGGAGTACCCGTAAGTTCAAGAATATATTCCTTTCCCTTACAGATACCCTCAACAAACTTACTTTGCTGGGTCTTAGTTGACTTGCATTTATGGCTCTCATCAATTATAACAGATCGAAAAAGTGAGATTCTAGGATCAAACTCTATGCTCTTCATCGTGAATCTAGAACTTTCATTTACTCTTAGGACGAAGAACTTTTTCAAAGATTCATAATTAGTTATGAATATGTCACAGCATTTAGTCTCAATATACCTTTGCCAGCTAACCTTATTTCTGTCATCTAATATAAGCGCTTGCTTTCCAGCAAACTTCTTAAATTCACGCTGCCAGTTTATTTTCAAAGCAGCCGGACAAATGACAAGGCACGGATATGATTTTGCAATCGTAACCGTGCCTATGGCCTGTAATGTCTTACCTAATCCCGGCTGGTCTCCAAAGATACACCGCTTATACTTCAATGCATAGGCTATCCCTTCTTTCTGATAGTTATAAGGTTCCAGCAATAATCCGTGAGGAACTTCCAGTTTTGGCATCTCTGGAATTGAATAATCATTCAAGCACCTAACGCTCTCTCTCCACTGTTTCCTGTTACAATATCCATAATTTACAGCCCAATCTGCCATTATCTTCACATAAGACTCATCCTGTGGCTCTACTTTCCAGGCTTTCTCATCGGATAAATAGGCTTTCTTTATATCCTTTGCTACAGATGGAATACGCTTTACACACGTTACTAACATCGGATGATATGGAAAAGAAATAGTATAGCAGTTAGGGTATTTAGTTATGCAGATTGTCCCGGGTATCATGCGGCGGTAGTTGCTTTATCCTTCTTTACTTTACGGTGTCTACCTTTGACCTTCTGTTCGCCCATAATAGTAATATTGGAATCAGCGGTCAACTTCTCTAGGTCTGCCTGAAATTCATCCAAGTTTACTTCCGGTACTTCATCAGAAGTTATTTCGGATACTGGTTCTTCATCTTTGAACGGCAATTCCTGCTGAACAACAGCCCATTTCTTTTCAAATAAGTATTGTTCAACCTCATAATTACAAGCCTCTATGGCTTGTTCCAGCTCAAATGCGTAGGTATATTCTTCATTTTCATTGTTGAACATGGTAAAAGGAGCACAAAGGTTCAATACCTTCTTACTTTTCAGAAACCTTTTTCCTATCAGCGTTACTCCTAATGAATCGTCAGAACCACCTACGGTGTATCCGCTGATTTCTAGGATGGAGTAAATATCATTCGGTAATTCGTCCATTCTTTCCAGATGTGCGGCCTCCTTCTGTTCACATAAGAATGTAAGGTGAGGAACAAGGTCGCGGAATGAATTTGTTAGGTCCTTCGTAACTAGGTTCTTTCCTTCGATGATAACAGTATCACCATTCTCATTTTTATAACTAGCAACCAAAGTATTATCTTTAGTTACCTTTGCTTTTAATATTTCCATATTACCTCCTATATTGGTATTCGTTAATAAATTCTTGATAAAAACGGTCAGCCGGAAGAGGGAGCACTATCCCCAATTCGGCAGCGGCATCGGCTTGTATCTTATTCATAAAGTCAGTCATTTGCACTGTATTAAGTTTCGATGTGCTTCCGGCTATTACCGTTTCTTTTCCCTTGATATAAGCAGTTCTACGAAGATAGAGGTTACAGTAATAGTCGTGCACGTCTTGCTTGTCTGTACCTGTTTCCTGCTCTATGCAAGTAAACCATAACCACATCAAAGCATTTTGATTCAATGTTCTAGGCTCCGTGTAACGTTCAATTTTCAAACGATATCTACCGTTCTTTAATTGGGAACACATAAATTCAAAAGACTTGCTGATATTTACTTCACCATCTATCTTTGTTAGAATTGCTTCTTGGCTCATGTATTATATTCTATATTTTCTAGAAATTTCTTTAATGAAGCAGTCTCTAACGGAGATAACTCCACATATCCTATATCATCAGGATCATCTCCTGCTTTTTTTGTTATGTTAATGCCACCATTATCAGAATATTCAACCTTTAGACAATCAGAATTACTCTCATAAACTTCAATACTTAATTTCACAATAGGGAACGCAACTTCACTCATATCCAAATATCTTTTTATCGGTTATCAACTCCTTATTTGCTTTCAAAAACTCTATAAACCGCTCAACATGGTTAGTAAGCAGTCTAACAGTCTGCTCATGGTTATATGTATAATACTCTGGATAACGAGTACCTGATATAAGCGGTGTACGGCTAGTTCCACCCTTCAAATGGTATGCAGTGTATTCGAAAGCTTTTATACTATCCATCTGGCCGGAAGCAATAAGACAATACGGGTAAACATGCCGTTGCCATCCGTGTTCATACTTTCCAAACTGATAACTTGATGTTGACTTTATATCATATACAACATCACGTAACAGTTCATCAATAAATCCGTAAAGCTCTACATTACCGTATCTAGTCAAGAGGATAGCCGAAACAAACAACTGACTTACTGCACCTTTGAAGTATTTAGACTGTTCAATGCACCAAGCTCTATCAAAAAGGAAATTTCTTGCCGGTGCAATATCTGTTGCAGGGAAAAACACCTGAATAGTATTTGTTTCTTCATCACCTATAATGCTATATGGAGCATGTTCAGTAGGCACATGCTTTTCTTTATGCAAATAACAGTCAATGATAGCATTGAATGCCGTTCCCTTGTCGGCCGCATCACTCTCGAACGGTACACGGTTGATCGCATCCAGAAGTTTTTGTTTCAAGTCCGCTTCAATTTCATCCGGAGAACGTTTATATTCTCCGGTTTCATTATCCACATTCCAAAAGCTTTCAACCTCTTCATCAGCTCTCAAAAACTTATCAAAGTTATCAAGGAGTGAAGGGTAAATTCTGTAGTTAGGCTGCATATTTCTTTAAATTACGGTCAAACTTTAATCCTAGTGCTTTGCACTTCTTATCAAGCATTTGAGAAGCTTGTAGCTTACTGTCAAAGATGTGATCCATAGAAAGGATACCCGACATTATTTCATTAGCTGAGTCCGCATCAGTAATCTGCTCGATACTATCTTTGATACTTTCTAGGAGAAGCTCGTATTCAGAAGACAATTCAGTCTGTTTGGTTTGATACTTTTTGTAGGTATCAATAATCCCAGTCATAAAATTGTTTCCTCCAGTAATTATACCTGCAGCATCAATAATTACCGGAATCTTTATACGGGATGGTAAGTTACAGGTGTTTTTTCCGTAAAACTTTTCACATGGATCGAAAGATATGGTTCTATCTTTTCCAATAGCTTCCATATACCCGACCAAATCAAGTTCTTTAATGAGGTCACCAGCAGATGAGCCACCAATCTCTGGGCGTATCTGTTTATCTTCTCCATTTTTCTCCTCACGCTCATGGGCCACAAATATCACAGATTTGCCCATTAACGACACCTGATTTACAAAGTTGATAAACATGTTCTTTCGCACCCCATAGCCTTGTAGAGATAACGTACCGTCATTCTTTCGCATCTTAGGATTAGTCTGCATAATGTACTTATCCATAAAAGAAAGCATCTTACCCGCTGTATCAATCACAATGGTGTCGAACCCTTTTATTTCCTCGGAAGATAACACTTCATTGGTTTCTTCCCAACTAGTAATTTGAACCGTTGGTACGCGGTGTGCAGCATTAACGCGGTGAATACCACCGTCATAATCAAACAATACCGGATTAGGAGCACTTAATGCAAGTGTTGTTTTCCCCATGCCAGGCTGTCCATAAATCAATGCTGACAATGTAGTTTTAACGGTCAGCTCGTTAGGTTTCTTAATAAGTCCCATAAAAATAAAAATTAAAGTGGTTAATAAAAAAAGTTGTTCCCGGATATGCGTTCAAGCAACACCGGGAGATAGATCATTGTAAAACTCAAATATAGGGACTCACACCCTACGACATCCTGAGGTGTCGGCATTATTGATTAATAATAAAAAAGCAACCGTTCACTATCACTAGCTACGGTTGCCAACATGTCTAGTATAATTTTAATATTGAGTGCTTCCTCCGCTGAGGTCTCGTGGATAAGCCCCGATTCGAACGGGGACAAGTTATCAAGCTTGCCACATCTAAGGATTGATATTTCCTATTATAGAGTGGTGCGTCTACCAATTCCGCCACTTATCCAATTTTGCCTGTATCACGCTTGATACAGGACTTCTGAAACCAAATAATACACATACACACAACCTACCGTGATTCACATCATGGGCTTGAAAATAGGTTTGAGAATATTATTATAAAACCAGATGGAATATAAAATGCCAATCAGATTCCAGTGCCAATTCCATTCACCTGTTATCGGGTTCACATCATTGAATGTTAGCAAACACGGTGCAGCTATCAAATTAAGAAGCAACACGTTTATTATTATCTTTTTCATTACTCTTTCTTTTAGATCGTACTTTAACTCTAACCATAGCATGCCGCAACACATCAGAAGCATTGCAGTAGCATTTTGCATTTTGCACATTCAAAGGTTTGTCACAACGTACCTTTCCCGCAATAATCAACCTTGTTAATCTGCCACGCCCACCAACTATTGAGGCTGACTTTCTGAAACCAAATGTTTCATCTTCCATGACATACAAGATGTCTGCAAGCCTTGATTCGGCAGTACCATCAATGAGGATATTCATTCTACTTTCTGCTATCATCCCATTATTGATAATTGTAAATCACTATTTTTTCTACCTAGCCCCACTCTACAACTTTGCGTAGTACGTACACGAGATGAAGACTTCATACGTCTCATATCAATGCTATTGCAGGTTATCTGCATCAGAGCAAAAAGTATTGAGAATAGAATCTCGATTCCATGCTTCCTGATTTCCTTTAAATCGAAGTTCACTTTCAGCCTGTCGCAAAGCATGTAAATCACCAGTTCGGTATCCTTACTTATACCTAGTTTCTTGTAAATATCCCGCTTCTGGGCTTTAATAGTCCAAACAGAACGTTTTAGATTGTCCGCTACTTCCTTATCTGCCAATCCCTTGCAATATTCGGTAGCTACCTGACGTTCGCGCTCGGAAAGCGGTTTCATTACACTGTTCTTTTGATTCGAAACGTGCCCTTTTTCCGATCTATATCTCCGTCACGTTTCCAGTCCGCACCCTCTACACACATTTCCAATCGTAAACGGGAAATAGTTGTGTTCACTGACGAAATCGCCTTAACTGGAAACTCTACAATATCACCCACCTGCATCTCGCGCAAGGAAGGAGACCAATTTTCTGTTACTTTCTTTACCATGATATATAATTTTATTGATTAATTTCTAAAATAAAAAGGTGCACTATTCTCACGAACCATACACCCTACAACACAAACACAAAATAAAACACGACAAAACAAAACTCAATCATTAATTCAGTGCCCCGATAACCTCTCTCTGGTCTTCTCACCGGAGTTATCAGTTACTATTCTTCACTGCATAACCGTTCGGGACATGTTCGGCTGACTACTTAACCCGTCTGCTTGCCTCGACCCTTTCAGGCTGCTTGCTTCGAACGTTGTGCAATTTTGTGCTCGACCTTCTTATGATGCCGCTTTTAACGACTGGTCGCGGATTCTTCCGAATAACATTACTTAGGGTAATCATTCCATTTGTTCCCGCCAACCTTTTAGGCAGTTGTACCCGGAATCGAGACCGGACGGAATACCGACTTATCGCTGTCGTGCGGGTTATATAGGAAACTCCACCTCGTAACCTCTTTCAGATTCTCCGTAACCGGATGGCACATTCTCAAAGGGTTTGCATCGAAAACTAAGCCTTGCACAATATCTTTTAAAGCTCTTGGAATGAATAACTATTGCTATCAACTCCTCCCCTTTCCAGTTGGTCTTCAATACCATCACATAACCGTGTGATTTCATCTTCTTCACCTTCTGGAAGCATCCATACATTTGTTTCAACGTGTTCCAATCTATTGTAGAGGTATCTACTATCTTTCAATACTTCTTCGGCCTTCTCTGCCATTTCAAGGGTAATTGTCAATTGAACTGTCATTGTTATGCTATTTAATCGGTTAGTATTTTTAAAACCCTCCCGGCTGGTTTCCCTTACTATCAGCGCTGAACATTGCAGGAACCTTATGCCGGATTATCGGTCTACCTTTTAGAGGATTTCAATTATTTTAATCACCGCAGTACTGGGAATTTATATAACTGCGACTATTAGAGTTATAGCAGTCAGACCAGGTAAGATTTTCGGGTTGTGCCGGTTGATTTATTCTTTCATTGTGAGCTGTCCAACCTGCTTCAATAGCTGCCTGTTTCTTAACCTCTTTCTCTGCACGTACCTTTGCGGCATCCTTTTCCCACATCCATGCAGCATGTACACATTCGCCCCAAGTACGACCTTTTCTCTGATATTTATTATTGTAAAGTCTATGGGCATCTTTCATAATCTGGGATAAATTGTACTTTTTCATCGTCTTACCTATTTTTAGTTATGTAATAAATTTGGTTTTCTCGCTCAAACTTCGTTTCTTTGTTTATTATTAATTGTTTGATGTTGCAAAGATACATAATATTTTATGTATCCAAAACAAATAAGTATAATATATTATGTATTTAACTTTATTTTTCAGTTTATGAGTAAAAAGAGAATATATACCTTATTTATAATAGCAATCGCCCTATCTCTTATATCGCTAGGGTTGTCTTTTTATCATCACCACCGATTACAAGAAGCAGTTACGTGGGATAGTTTAGGTATACTAGTAGGCATTTTATCTTTGCTAGTCACCGTATTAATAGGATGGCAGATTTATACTATCATTAATGTGAAAGAAGAATTAAATTCAGTACAGAAATTCAAATCTGACACGCAGAAGCAATTACAACTATACAAAGTTGAAATTCAAAAAGAGATACAAGAAGCGAAAGACAAAATACGTGATGAAGGAATACGCAATATCAGTTTTATGGGAGGGTATACTCTAAAAATATCTAAAGGAAACGCACCTGAAACAATTAAATACCTTTTTAATCAACACTTTATTAATTTAAACGAAAATGGATTTGCTGAAGAACTTTCATATTCGCTTTTAACAACAATAATAAAAAAAACTGATATAAAATTTGATACTATAAAAGAACTAGTAAAAGATGTTCCTTTTAATGAACTAGAAGCATTTACACATCGGGTACTGACAAAAACTCCTCCTGAATCATCTGAATTAAAGGAATTGATAAAGAGGTTGTTAAAAGAGACTTAAAAATCTGTTCTTCTTTTACTTTGTATAACTTGAGATTATCTATAAAATTTATAATGTAAGTTCTATCTACATCATTAGGTATTAAGTTATACAAGTCAATAGAATCCATAACAAATTGAATTAAAGTTTCCGCAAATATACATAATAAATTAGGTAATCACAATAAAAATGAGTACTATAAAAGAAAGATTAATAGAATTTCTATCATACAAAGGTATTGGACAAATTAAATTTGCCGAGGCCGCTGGTCTATCCCGTGGATTCGTGAATATTTTAGGAGATGGGATTAGTTCCAAGTCTCTTAATAAAATAAGCCAGTCCTTTCCTGAACTAAATACATTATGGCTTACTTCTGGTGAAGGAGAAATGCTTAATACCGGTAAGACAGATGCACCTACATCCCAAATAATCAATAACGAGAATGAGCTAATAGCCGCCTTAGATAAAGGTATTAAACTTCTTCCGGAAGTTGATTTCAAGTTTGCAGCCGGACAAATAGAGCTTATCAATGGAACCGAAAACGTTAAGCGCTACTGGTTCCTTCCTGACTGCAAAGATTGTGAGGCCATAGCCCAAATATCTGGTGATTCAATGTCGCCAGCCTACCCTTCTGGATGCTGGGTTGCACTAAAAAAATACGGATTCAGTAGTGATGATGCCACCCAAATTCCTTTTGGTAATGTATTCGGGATTGTAGTACAAGACAAATTCACCGGAGACTATCACGGACACATAAAGATACTACGCAGATACAAAGATCAAGAGCTTTGTCGCAAGTACTGGATAGCACATTCTTTGAATGACAATGAATACGACGACTTCGACATAGAAATAGCCCAAGTCAGAAGCCTATGGGTAGTAAAGCAACATATTGTTAGCGACATACTATTATAGGAGAAGGACTAGAGGATAACAACTAAAAAAGCATTCACATAAGACATATTATCAACAAATTAAAACAAAACATCATGAGAAAAGCACTTTTACTAATTTCTATTTTCATGCTCCCCATGTTCTTGCAATCGTGCGGTGGCGGTGATGATGAATATGAAGGTTCAGGTTCTGGAAGCTCTGGACAATGTCAGGCGAAAACAAAAGACGGAACACGATGCAAACGTAATGCCGAAGAAGGAAGTATTTATTGCTGGCAACACAAAAAATAGAATACCATGAAAAAGATTATATTTATTCTCTCTGTTCTAATTACACTAATATCCGGATGTTCAACAAGCAACTACTTTGTATATCAGACAGATTCCAATGTTGATTTGCAACCGACAAAATATAATGTAGTACCCTATATGAAAATTCCCCAAGGAAAACATATAGTTATTAAAGAAAGCAGCAACACATTCAAGAAAGCACAATATGGAAGCAACAAAGGGTACATTTGCGGAACTTCTAATTTATCAAACCCAATACGAATATCCTCTAAAGATATAAAATATCTAACTTTTAATTCCATAGATTCCACTTATTACTTCAAAGGCAAAAAGTTAGACCTTACAGAATCGCTCAATACAAAATCCTCATATTCACCTTCGTACTCCACAGGTACAGGTCGAGTACAAGTAAAAGGATATTATAGAAAAGATGGAACTTACGTACGCCCTCATACAAGAAAAGCACCAACAAGGAGAAGGTAATAATTATGGGAAACTTTATATCAGACTTAGGGAAAGGATTTGTCCGTTCAGCGGTTAATCAAGTAGGCCGTGATGGAGGTAGAGTTATAAGCAACGCAGTATATGGTGATGCGCATGCCATACCTATTCGTGGAATCTACCAAAGTAAGAACAATCAATATTTTGATGATACAACAAACGAAATAGTTTCTCCAGAAGAATTAAGAATAAGAGCTAAGGAAGAAGGTTTCAAAGTATCTATATGTAAGTATAAGACAAGTGCAAAAGTTGTGTGGTATATTATATCTTTATTTTTCTCATTTATTATATTACCATCTGTCATTCTCTTCATATTCGGGATAAAGAAAATTTGTCAGAAATATGTATTTATGCGTAAAAAGATAACCATGGCCCAATATGTGTCAGACAAAAGATATAAAACAGGCAATAGATTAAGTGGCTATTCAGAGGAAGAGATTAACATAAAAGCCCCTTGTGACCAATCAGAAAGAGGATCATTAATCAAGGTCGGGCTTCTGTATATAATATTATCACTCGTATCTTTCTATCTCGGAACTATAATAATAAAAATATCACAAGAAGACAGTGCAATGAGAAAACACACTCAATTTGTAGAAAGAGCTCAAAATGAAAAAGACTATATAAAGACAATATACAATGGAGACAGTGTGGAATATCAAAAAAGAATGGATGAATTCAACAAGAAATATCAAGAAGCAATAGAATACATCGAAAATCATAAAAAATAATATTATGAAAAAGAATTGGATTTCAATACTAGCATTAATTTTATCTATTGCATCCTGTATCATCACTTGGTTAAGAGTCGAAATATATACTACCAATGACACATTTGTAGGAGTGATGGCTGGGTTTATGGGAGCATGCGCAACTATTATTGTAGGATTCCAAATATTCAGCTATATAGATAGCAATAAAAGAGTTAAAGAGCTAGAATCAATACAATTAAAACTAAATAAAGATATAATCGAAACAAGAAAGGAACGAGAAAAAAGTGAACACCTAATGAAATATGGTGTAAACTTAGCTAGTGGACTTTCTCTATATCACACACAACCTTTCACTGCTTATATTTGCTTTTTTAGAGGTCTTAGAGAAGCATTAGAAGCACATGATAACAGTTCCATAAATAGAGCACTAAATAATTTAGAATTTATAAATAATTTAATAAAAAATCATTTTAACAAAAAATATTCAGATGATCCAGGTATAAATTCTATAGAAGAATTAAAGGCTGAACTATTGAATAAATATGAACACTTTCCAATAATAGAAAAAAGATATTTCAACATATATACAGAAATCATAAAAAGTATAGAACGCTTTTATTCATAACAGATAAAATGAAACAAGTAATAGACAATTGTTTTACTAGACGAACAGACAATCCATACTGTTCTCTCACTCCTACTTGTAAAGGCTGGGGGTGTCGTTTCCTTAGTACCCCTATCAACAAGATACCAACTACTGAAAAGGAGAAAGCTAAATTGTTCTCTGCAGTCTACCGGGAAGCGAAGCAAAAAGGAGTACTTGAGTGCCCTTACTATCGTTCACTTTTCATCGACGAAGTTTTGGAAAACATCTCAAAAATGCAATAAATAACAGACAAAAACAGCAATGATTTTGCCGATCCATTGTCGGACAACATTTCAAGTTTCACCATAAAAGTTTGAAGTACAGCCAATAAAGATAGAAACAGATTTATAAGTCTAGTTTAGTTTTTGTGTTAATAGCTCCCTCGTCGGCGGACGAACTAGGGAGCTATTTTTTTTATTTATTACAGGAATATAATTGCACAAAATATACATATTTTCCATAACTTTGCAGCGACAAAGGATCACACAAATGGAATATAGCGTAGAAGAACTAAAAAGTGCATTAATAGAGAAATGCGAGAGTGAAGGTATCCTGTATGCAACGGTTGCAATGGACCGTCGTACTAAAGAAATGATTCTTCCTGATACTTTACAAGGAGCTCTGAAACATCCGGAATTCTTCGTATGTACCTGCAAGAAAGTAAAAGACCAATATGTAGTGGAGGAGATTACTAAAGTGTAATACTCCCCCAGTCTTTTATTTTTTATTCGCCCAGTTCACCTAGCAAATCGTAGGAAGGAGCAAAGAAAAGTGTTCCCGTAACTGCTGTACTAAAGTCCAGTAAACGGTCGGTATTGCCTACCGGATTGCCAATAAACATACTTTCCAACATCTGCCGGGTAGTAGTGAACGTACTTGCATAGCCGATGAAGTAAGTACCATATTCTCCCTTAGACGTATTGGCGAACGGCATATTGGCACGCACTATTTTCAGGTCATCACCAATATTAGTGACGGCATTATGCGCATTTTGAGGTTTCTCCTCGTCAGACAGTTCGACATCGTTAAACTTACGACGCCCGATCACTTTCTCCTGTTCTTCCACAGGTAAGGAGTTCCACGCAACCATATCGTGAATATACTTCTGCACAAAGACATAACTGCCTCCTGCAAAATCAGCATCTTCCTCTCCTACAACTGCAAAATGATAGGGATTCTCATCAACTGCCGGATTCTCCGTTCCATCCACAAAGCCGATAATAGCCTTGCCATCCATATATCTGAAACCGTGAGTTTCGTCGACAGGTTCAACCACGCCTTGAAGTTTCTCATCGATGATAGATGCAAACTCAAAACATAATCCCATCTGTTTTGCACGGATATGAAACAATAAGTCGCCCGGAGTAGAAACTGCCGTATGCTTCTCGCCTTTTATCTCTTCGAAAGTTTTCAGTTCTTTGGGTTTTCCCTGTTCCGGGAAAAGACGGCTCCAGGCATCGGCTCCAAATCCCATGGTACAACTGAACATCATATCAGGAAAACGGTTACGCATACTGCGAATCAGGGCCGAGAAATTGGCACACACATCTTTTACTTTGTCAAGAGTTTCAGGCGAATCTTTTAAAGTATAAACAATAAAAATAACATTTTCGCCTTGTTTCCCCGCTACGTCTTGTGGGATATTACCACCAAATGAATGTTGATAAGGATTCATATTTTTCTTTTTTTTCTATTAGTTTCGTCAATGAAATAGTTCTGTTCTAACTCATCTTTTTATTAGGATCTTCAATATATGCGGCAGCCCCTTTATCCATAAACAGTTCTACATTTTGCGCATGATGAGCCACATAGGCAGCGGGACCAGTGTCTCCCGAATTACAGATTTCTTCTACTACATCGGCTTTGTTTTTTCCGGTAATCAGGAAAATGACATAGCGGGCATTCTGAATGGGGTATCCCGTCATTGCGATACGCTTCTGCCCGTTACGGGGATGTGCACTGACCACATAAATAGAGTTTGAAGTCAGCAAATCTTCTTGCCCGGGAAAGATCGAAGAAGTGTGTCCGTCATCTCCGGCTCCCAACAGTATAATATCGAATTCGGGCCAACCACGCTTAAACGGCACTTGCTGTCGGACTAACTCCGAATAACGAACCGCCTCTTTCGCAGGCTTTGCCTCTCCACGGATACGGAATACATTCTCATAGAGAATAGGAGTGATACCTAAAAGAAGGTTGCGCATCATTCCGTAATTACTGTCCGAATCATCGGGAGGCACACAACGTTCATCCACCCAATAAATCCGCATACGGTCCCAAGGGGTAATTTCCATATATTCATTCGCCCATAAATCGAACATCAGAGCAGGGGTATTACCACCACTAACTGCGATATTGAACACTCTGTCCGGCTCTTCATTCATGATTTCCACCAGGCGGAGTATCAATGCTCGTGAAGTTTCAATTGATGAGGGAAAAACTGATAGTTTCATAATTCACAATATTGATCTGTATTTGTCAAATTCTTACAAGGATTCGTCCAGTCAGCCCCATGTTCGTGCATCATTGCTTCGCTTTCCAAAGGTCCCCACGTACCTGCGGGATAACCGTAAAGAGGCGCATCGGGGTTATCTTTCCAATAGCGGAGCACCGGATCGAAGAATTTCCATGAGGCTTCTACTGCATCACTTCGAGTAAATAAAGTCGGATCGCCCTGGATACAATCATCTATCAGACGGGCATAAGCGTCACCACTAGGCACACCGCCCAACTGTGCATAACTGAAATCCATCGTCACCTGGCGGACTTCGAAACCTGCACCGGGTACTTTCATTCCGATTTTGAGCACAATTCCTTCATTCGGTTGCAAACGAAGGATCAATTTATTAGCCCGTGGACAGTTGCCACCGGCACAATGAAACATCTGGTGAGGTGTTTCCCGGAAATGAACAACGATTTCCGTTACTTTCGTCGGCATTTGTTTACCTGTACGAATGTAGAACGGAACGCCACTCCAGCGCCAGTTACTAATGCCCAGTTTCATGGCAATATAAGTTTCCGTGCGCGAATCGGGAGCCACTCCTTTTTCTTCACGGTATCCTTTTTTACTACCGGAGGCTGTATATTGTCCGCGAACAATATGTTCATTTAAATCGACATCATTCAATGGAGTAAGAGATTCGTAGACCTTCACTACTTCATTACGGAAATTGTCTGCATTGAAAACAGCAGGCGGTTCCATAGCTGTAAGGGCCACGAGCTGTATCAGATGATTCTGCACCATATCCCGCAGCGCACCTGCCGTTTCATAGAACCCGCCTCGTTGCTCGATACCCAGATTTTCTACGGCTGTAATTTCTACGTAGTCAATATAATTCCTGTTCCAAAGAGGCTCGAAAATACCATTGGCAAAACGGAAAGCCAACACATTTTGCGCTGTCTCTTTACCGAGAAAATGGTCAATACGGTAAATCTGATGTTCTTCGAAAACAGAAGCATAAATTTTATTCAATTCACGTGCCGATTCGAGGTCGTAACCGAAAGGTTTTTCAACGATGATACGCGAATGGGGAGTATTCAGTCCTGCAGCTTTCAGATGCAAGGGAACAACACCGTAAAGTGAAGGCGGAGTGGCAAGGTAGAACAGCAGATTATCCGGATCCACCTCATTGGTCAACTCTACCAGACGTTGGCGGAGCATGGCATATCCTTCTTCCTTTGCCGGATCCATGGGCAAGTAACACAGATGCGAGATGAAAGCCTCCATCAGTGCCGCATCCTGTTCTTCGGATTTCACGAAAGTCCGAAGTTCACCTGATATATACGAGCGATAATCCTCGTCAGAATAAATCGTACGTCCGATACCCAGTATATGAAAATCACCTGTTAACCGCTTTTCACGGAAGAGCGAGTAAAGGGCAGGCATCAACTTACGTTTGGTAAGGTCGCCTGAGGCGCCAAAAATTATCATTGCGAATTTATCCATTGTCGCTTTTTATTTCTTAATTCATAAAATAGTCTTATTACTCCGAAAGACATCCTACTTACACATTATATGTGCCCGATTTCGTGTCACCGCCATGTCCTGTCCAGTTTTCGTGGAAGAACTGTCCGCGCAGTTCGTCTTTACGCTCAAAGGTGTGCGCACCGAAATAATCGCGCTGTGCCTGCACCATATTAGCGGGCAGATCGGCAGAAGTAAGCGAATAGAAGTAATTCAAGGCAGAAGAGAAAGCGGGAACAGGAAGTTCTTCTTTCATGGCTTCGGCTACAAGGCTCTTCCATCCGGAGAGTGACGCCTTCATTTCTTCCCTGAAATAAGGAGCCATCAACAAGTGTTTGGGCTTGTCGGTGGCTTCGAAGGCAGCGGCAATATCGTTCAGGAAAATACTGCGGATGATGCATCCGCCACGCCA
>ERZ839947.442-NODE-442-length-58287-cov-6.577518_pt1 | contig 58287 bp, 41 predicted proteins | sample MGYA00519908_ERZ839947 | MGnify/ENA primary metagenome ERZ839947 (study PRJEB31850, sample SAMEA3708857) | human gut metagenome | biome: human gut; feature: human-associated habitat; material: faeces | place: China | collected 2014 ... | reverse complement strand
ATACTGCTAATATTAAATCTAGACAAAGAGCCGATACTGCTAATATCGGTTCTTTTTTATTATAATATAGAAATATTTTTTTTATCAAATAAAATAAGTTAAAAAAAGATATTGACAGAAAAATTTGTGAAAGGAATTTACTTTATAAACGAATTTTCTTGATAGACATAAGATAAGAAGTTATGCTAAATGTGTTTTTAAGACATGAAATATAAAAAAGCAAGAGACTGCTAATCTCTTGCTTTATAAAATAGATAATAAGCTTGTAATATATTTTCTAAAAGTAATATATTATGAATGTTGATGGATTTTTTTATATTTTATATAAATCGATAGGATTTTATCTACAATTTGGGCTATTAAGAAGATTGTCATGAGACTGTCGTTTATCATTGAAAATTCCATAGCATCACCTCTTTTCCATGATAAGAGTGAGCTTATTATCTAGGAGTTAGATTTAATACTGCTAATATTAAATCTAAATAAAGAATCGATACTGCTAATATCGCTTCTTTATTTATTATACCTAATAAATTTATAATTAGCAATTAAACCACAATATATATATATGTGTGAATATATAATGGTTTGACGACTAAATCAACAATGAAGATGAAATAAAAATAATATATAAATTTTATTTTTTCTGGGAAAAAATTACTGATTTTTATGATATAATGATATCAAGGTTTTTTATATCCATTTGAAAGTTATTAAGGCATATGACTAAGATAGAGGTCATGTGCCTTTTTTAATGCTCATTTTTAATCAAGGAAGGTGGTGAAATGCCAAATGAAGTAAAAAAATATGAGTTGGCGGAAAAAGATTATAAGAAAGGCATGAAATATGCAGAAATAGCCACTAAATACGAGGTTAGTTTATCTACTGTAAAGTCATGGAAAAAACGATATTGGTCAGATAATGCAACCATGGTAAAAGCAACTACAAAAAAGTTGCAAAAAAATAAAAAGGTTGCAACCTCTAAAACAATAGATATTTCTCCTAATTTAACAGAAGCTGAACAAGTGTTTTGTGCTTATTATGTGGAAAAGTGGAATGGCACTCAAGCTATATTAAAATCAGGCTTAGCCACTAATAAAAAGAGTGCAGCTAAGAAGGCAAATATACTGCTAAAACGTGATGATATTCGTGCTGAAATAAAACATCTTAAAAATGTAATTTGCGAGGGAATAAAAGTAGACATAAATGATTTGCTAAAATATTGTCTGAAAATTATCGGTGCAGATATCGGCGATTATGTAAAATGGGGACAGCGTGAAGAACAAGTAATAGGACAATTTGGGCCTGTGAAAGTAGATGGAAAACCATTAAAAAAGTTGATAAATTATGTTGATTTGATTGATAGTGATTTAGTAGATACATCAGTAATAAATGAAGTGAAAATGGGTAAAGATGGGCCTTCAATAAAAATGATGGATAAAAAATGGGCATGGGAAATCGTGATGAGGTATTTTGATTTGGTACCTAATCTATACCAGCGTGAAATGGATAAACAACGCCTGGTAATTGAACAAGAAAAATTAAATATCACTAAGATAAAATCTACTCCACCGCAACCGCCAGCAGAACCGCTGATTTTACAACCATTTTATGGCAAACCACCTGATGAAGAAGGTAGTGAGGTGCAAGAAGATGGCGGAAACTAGAGTTTATTTCAATCCAATATTTAAACAAGCAAATGAAACAAGATGTCGATATCGTTGTATGAGAGGTAGTGCTGGTAGTGGTAAAAGTGTAAATATAGCACAAGACTATATCTTAAAATTAATGAACCCTAAATACAAAGGTGCTAACTTATTAGTTATTCGTAAAATAGGAGATTGGAACCGTCAAAGTACATATAGCGAATTAGTATCTGCGATTAATCGTATATGTGGTAGTATGGCGGATTTTTATTGGGATATAGGTAAATCACCATTAGCACTGCGATGTAAAACAACAGGAAATGAAGTATTATTCCGTGGTATGAAAGATGATAAACAACGTGAAGGTGTTAAGTCTGTTACTTTTACACGTGGTAAATTAACTTGGATTTGGGCTGAAGAAGCAACAGAATTAGAAGAAAATGATATAGATATATTAGATGACCGCTTGCGTGGAAAACTGATTAATGAAAATCTATATTATCAAATAACATTATCTTTTAATCCTGTATCTGCAACTCATTGGATAAAAGCAAAATATTTTGATACACCACGAGCATCGATATTTACACATAAATCTACTTATCAAGATAACTTATTTATTGATCCAGCATATAGCGAACGTATGATGATGAGAAAAGAGCAAGATCCTGAAGGGTATCGTGTATATGGTCTTGGCGAATGGGGCTTACTTGGCGGACAGTTTTTTTCTAATTTCTCTGAAAAACGACATGTCGTAAAACCTTTTAAAATACCAGATAATTGGGTGAGATTTAGAAGTATGGACTGGGGAAGTGCAAAGCCTTATGCTGTAGGTTGGTATGCAGTAGATTATGATGGTAATCTTTGGAAATATCGTGAATTATATGGCTATGGTGGTAAAGCAAATGTAGGGACAAAAGAAACAGCTGCACAAGTAGCTCAAAAAATAGTCGATAGGGAATGTGATGAAAAAATAGCTTATGGAGTATTAGATAGTGCATGTTGGGCCAATATAAATACAGGTGTTCCTACTGTAGCTGAAGAAATAAATAAAGTATTAATAAAAAATGGTCATACTACATTTAGAGAATGTGGTAAAGGAAGAATGGCTATGGCGGAAGAAATAAAATTAAGATTAGAAGGATATAAGCGTAAAGACGGAGTACAAATACCAGCTTTACGCTTTTTTAGTACATGTTTTCATAATTTGAGAACATTTCCTTTAGTTACTCATGATAAACGTCAGCCTGAAAAAATCGATACGAATGGTGAAGACCATTGTGTTGATGAAACAGGATATGCATGTTTATCTAGACCATATAAGCCAACAAGACCTGAAAAAGATGGTTGGAAGTTTAAGAAAAATGATTATGAAAATATAAGCCATGAACCTAGTGCATGGGCTTATTAAAAGGAGAATGTATGGTTTATTTTACAAAAATAAGTTCACCTGCAAATGAAAATATCATTGGTCTTTTAGTTCGTGGACATGCAAATTATGCCAAAAAAGACAAAGAGGATATTGTTTGCAGTGCTGTTTCTGCTATCGCACAAACAGCATTATATGGTTGCAATGAATATAGTAAATGTAATGTAAATAAAATACAAAAAGGATATGTATCTTTTACTTGTGATAAAACAATACAGACAGAAGCAATAATAAAATCTGCTATATTGGGCTTAAAAGCAATAAAAGAAACATATCCAAAATGTTTTAAAGAGGAATAATAAATGTTTGATGAAGTAAATAATGATGTAAGAGCTGCACCAGAAGAAAATAAAATTGGGCTAGGAAAGATAAGAGAATGGTTTCAAGATGCTGTAGATAAATCAAGAGATTGGCGGAAAGAAGCTAAAGAAGATTATAGATTTGTATCTGGTAAGCAATGGAAAAATGCAGATAAAGAACAGCTTGAAAAATTTGGTAGACCTGCAATTACTATTAATAAAATAAAACCACTTATGAATGTATTATCAGGATATCAAAGGCTTAATCGTTATGATATTTCCTTTTTGCCTAGGACAAATGATGATATGGAGCTTTGTAAAGTCCGTGAAGGTGTTACAAAGTATATCTTTGATGATTGTGATTATGAATATCAAGAGTCTCAAGTTTTTATGGATGGTGCTATTGGCGGTATTGGTTGGTTTTGGGTTTATTATAAATTTGATGAAGAGATGGGTGATGGAGAAATAAAAATTGCTCGTGAAAACCCTTTCAATATGTATATAGATCCAGAAGCAAAAGAAATAGATTATTCTGATGCCAATTATATTATTCGTGCTAAATGGGTAAATAAAGCTGATTTAATAAATGTATATCCAGAAAAAGCAGAAGAAATAAAAAATCAACAGCAAGAATATGACTCTATGGAACCAGTAGATGAACAGTATGATCATCTATATTACAAAAGAGATTTGCAAAAATTACGTTTAGTTGAATGCTGGTATAAGGTAAAAGTTAAAGAAAAAATTTATATAATGCCTGGTGGAAAAATAATTAATGAACAAGATATGCAAAATATATCTGAAGAACAATTAATGCAAATGTATTTGTCAGGGCAAATACCGATAGAACAAACAATTACTGTAGACAAGGTAAGGGTTTGTTCTTTTTTTGGCGGTGTTTTGCTAGAAGATATCGAAAGTCCTTATGAACATGGACAAATACCATTTATTCCCTTTGTAGTATTTAAATTTTTTGATGAAGATGAGCCTGCTGGTATTGTCAGAGACTTAAAAGATCCACAGCGAGAAGTTAATAAACGTAGAAGTCAATCACTTCACATATTAAATACTTCTTCATATAATAACTGGATTCGTGAAGCAGATGCACAATCTGATGAACAAAAAGCCAATATGAAAAAATTGGCTAGTCTTCCAGGTGGTGTAATAGAAGTTCAGCCAGGGACATTATCTCGTGGAGCTATGCAAAGATTAGAAGCACCTCAGCCACCATTATCATTATTTCAAGCAGGACAAGAAGCCGCTGCTGATTTGCCTTCTATTTCTGGTATAAACGAAGCTTTAATGGGTGTAGATATGCCTGCTAATGCAAGTGGTAGAGCAATAGAATTAAAGCAAAAGCAAGCTATAACACATATTGCGCCAACTTTCGATAACCTTCGTAAATGTAAAAAACGTTTAGCATCGTTGTTATGGGGAAAACATGGTCGTAAAGGTTTAGTACAACAATTTTATACAGAAAAAAAGGTTTTTCGTATTGAAGGTGTCGGCGGAAAACCAGATTTTATCACAATAAATCAACAAGTTACACAAATAGGGCCTTTTGGGCAAGCTGTAACAACGACTCTAAATGATATAACTCAAGGTGATTTTGATATCATTGTGGCGGATACACAGGCTAGTGCTTCACAAAGACAAGCACAGATGTATTCACTTATTGACGCTGTTAAAACATTGGGTGTTCCAGGTGATGCTGTATTTGATTTAATCTTAGATTTATCAGATATCCCTAATAAAGAAGATATAAAACAGAGATTACAACAAAGACAGCAAGCACAACAAAAGGCACAAGAAGCTCAAGCTGCTGCTGAACAAGCAAAACAAATTCGTATGAGTAATTCTATTGCCTTTAAAGATGCACCACCTGCTATTCAGCTCGCTATGGCGGCAAAAGCAGGACTTATTGACCAAAAAATTGCTGATGAAGCTATTAAGCAGTTTGTTGCTTATAATTATCCACAATTATTACAACAGCAAGCAAATAAACAACAAGTGAATAATCAGCAAATTACAAATCAAATAATGCAAGCTATAAATCAAGGTATACCGACTAATCAGATTTTATCGCAATTAATTAATTTAGGTATACCAGCACAGACAGCTCAAATATTATTACAGCAAGTAAAAAATCAGGCAAAAATTAATAGTCAACCAATAAATCAAAATCAAGCACCACAACAAAATAATAGCAATATGACTTTAGCAGCTTTAAATTCGTTAAGGTCAGGAAATGTTCCAGCTATGTAATATGTAAAAGGAGAAAATATTGATGAAATATCGTAGAAGAGTAAATGAAGTAGAAGCCATAAAATTAAGTTTTAACAATGTAGAAGATTTAAAAAATATTCAAGATGTATTAGGCGAACCATTTTTAAATGTAGATTTTTCTGATGTTGAAAATCCAAGGCTTTTGGTCGAAGATATTCATAAAAATAGAAAATTTACAGCTAGATTTAATAAAGATTATCTTGTAAAAAGCATTGATGGAAAAGTATATCCTGTACCAAATGAAGTGTTTGAAAAAGTCTTTGAGCCTATTTATCAGATTGATTATCAAAACGATGAAGATAAGGAGTAATTTGTAATGGCGGTAAGAAAAATAACAAAAGCAATTAGTAAAGAAGTGGAAGATAAAAATACTCAAGAACAACAATCTAGCAGTCAAGTAAGAGAGCAAGTAGATGAAAAAAACGAGCCAGTGAATAAAATAGAAGAATTGCAAAAATCAGTAGAAGATTTATGCGGTAAAATTTTAGATTTTAGTATTGAACGTATGGATAAATTCAAGAATAATCCAGGTTATCAATTAACTGAAGAGGAAAGAGAAACTATAAATACTTTTATGAATGTAGCCGAACGTATGGATAATCTCTTGAATAAGAAGACTGGTCTGAACTTTGCAGATAAATTACTTAATAAAATTTGAGTTAGGAGATATATTATGGACGTATTAAGAATTTTTAATTTGCAATTATTTGCTGAAGATGATTTTGAAGATAATCAAATTGATTCTGATGTTGTAGCTGATGAAACAGTAGATGATGTAGATAATAATGAAAATGATGAAATAAATATTCCTGAAGAGTTTGAAGGATTAGATCCAGAGATTGCTAGAGAATTTACTAATAAATTTAGAGAACAACAAAAAGCTGAAGATGAAAAACTTGAAAGTAAAAAAGATGAGCAAGAAGAACAGCAATCTAAACAAGATGATGAAGAAAAAATAGAAGATAAACCTACCGAAGGCATTGAAGAGCAGCTTGCTAAATTACGCAAAGAAAATGAGCAATTAAGAAAACAACAAGAGCAAATTCCTAAACAACAGGAATTTAGACCTGCACCTTTTAAACCTATTAAATTAGAGCAAGTTCCAATTGAATTTGCACGTACTGTAATAAGTGAAGCGAAAAAAATAGCTTTAAAATCAGTTAATTTAACAGAAGAACAATTAAATGATTTAGAGTTTGAAGATAATGGCGCTCAAAAGAAAGCGGATTATGAAGCAGCTTTTGAAATTGCTAAAGATAATATTATGAGCAATGTTAATAGTGAATTGGCATTGAGAAATCAAAGAAAAGAAGCATTTATGCAGGCACATAGAGAAAATATGGCGGCATTTAAAGCATTTGAAAATGAACAAAAGAAAGATACACATTTTAAAGAAATACAAGATTTTGCTATAAATGGATATTTTGAAAAGCAATCTGTGGTTAATCAAAATATAATTCGTGATGCTTATGCAAGATTAGAACGAGGAGTAGCTTCACCATCAGACCGATATACTATTGAAGCTTATTTTGAAAATGCTAAACGTGAATATTATAAAGATATAAATGCAAAACAGAAAGAAAAACAAGATAAAGTAGTAAATAAATATAAACAAGCTAAAAAAATGCCACGAGCAGATAAATTATCAGGTGGCGGAGATACTTCAGGCAAAAGTGATGTAGATATTGCTATTGAAATGATGAATAACCGACCATGGGAAAAAATACCAGAGAAGTATCAAAAAATTTTATTAGGTGAATAAATAAAGAAAGAAGGTACTATATATGTGTTTAAGTAATTTTAAATTTAATGAAGACAAATTGAAAAGAGCATTTCCAAAATACTTTAAAAATATGGGTTTTGAAGGACGAGGAATGCAGATATCTTTACCAGCGAATATGGATTTAAGATTATTTGCAGAAACAACTGTTCCTGAAGAACTTGTATTACAAGCATGGGGAAAACAGACGTGGACCACTGCTATGAAAGATTTGTTCTTTGGCAAATTCATGGGTGAAGGTGTTAATAATATTATTCAAATTTTAAATGATTTAAAAAAGGAACCTGGAGATAAAATAACACAATCACTCGTACTTAAATTAAAAGGTGCTGGTGTTACAGGAGATGATATCTTAGAAGGTAATGAAGAAAAAATGGAATATAGAAGCTTTAGCTTTACTATAGACCAGATTAGAAATGCTGTACGCTTAAAAGGTAAATTTGAAGAAAAGAAAAGTAAAGAAAATATGCGTAAAAATGCAAAAGATGGATTATCTATTTGGCTTAGAGAAAGAATCGATGATGATTTATTTAAAGCACTGACAGCTAATCCAACAGCAGATAAAGTTATTTATGGCGGTACTGGTATTTCAGCTGAAGCTAATATTACAAGTACTGCTAAAATGAATACTACTGTTTTAGGTAAAGCAAAACGTTTGGCACAGATGTCTAATCCAAAAATCAGACCTGTTCGTGTTAATGGTGGAGAATATTATGTAATGGTATTGCATCCATATCAAATTCGTGATTTAAAAGAAGATGAAAAATGGATTAATGCACAGCAATATGCTAATATTCGTGGCATGAAAAATCCTATTTTTACAGGTGCTACTGGTTTATATAATGGCGTAGTCGTACATGAAAATGAAAATGTTCCAATTGGTCAAACTGGTGATACTTCTACATGGGTAGGACATGGTTTATTATTGGGTGCTCAAGCAGGTGTAATGGCAAATGGTATTGATTTAGCATGGAGAGAAAAATTATTCGACTATGATAACCAATATGGTGTGGCTATCTCTCGTACTTATGGTGTGGCCAAGTCTGTATTTAAAATTGATGGAAGTACACCTACAGATTTTGCTACAGTAAATATTTTAACTGCATCTGTACCAGATTGATGAGGTATCAAGATGTTAGCTGTAGAAGAATTAATAAAGCGAGTTAGAATTTTAGTACATGATGAGCAAGAAACAGGTTATGACGATATAGCTATACTAAATTGTTTAAATGCTGGTTCTAGATTTTTAAGACGTATGATTTTACAGTTAAAGCCAGAATTGTTGTCTAATGTGACTAAAGGTAATTTAAATACTAATGAAAATATAATTGAGTTGGATTTTATACCTGTAAAAATAGTAGATATTAGAATAAATGGCAAACGTATAATTTATAAAAGCCGTGCAGATATCCTAAATATGGATAAGCACGGCTTTCCTTATGCTTATTTCATAACAGGTTTAAAGACTATAAATTTGTATCCTATACCTGATAAGCCTATTAATTATGAAATTTTAGCTGTAGAAGATATAAAAGAAATGACTTTGTCTGATGATGATAATGGAAAAAGTCCTTTTCCGAATGAATTTGATGATATGCTAATTGAATATGCATTAATTCGATTATCCATGGGAAATGAGTTTGATATGTCTCAAGAAATGTCGGTTATGAGTCAAATAGTAGCACAATTAGAAAATATATTAAGAGAAAGAGATACAGTATATGTTATTTCTGGATATTATGATTCGTTGCCTGATGATTGTGATGTAATAAGGGCGGTATGGTAATGAGATTATCTACAAAACATGCTAATCAACAATCTGTGATGTTGCAAGACTTTACTGGCGGTCTTAATGTATCCTGTACAGAAAATCTAATAGCAGACAATGAACTTGCTGAAGTAATAAATATGGAAATAGACAGTAATTCTAAATTACTTCGCACAGTACAAGGAACAGATACCTTATATACTACAAATGAATATACATTTAAAAGTGCAGCGTTTGATATTTTAAATTCTGCACTTATTTTATTTACAGAAGATAATAAAATTCTGGCCACAAAAGATTTTTCTGAAGTAAAAGAAGTTGGAACTTTAACGGGAACAGGTGAAGTAATAACTGCTATGTGGGAAGATGGTCTTTTGATTGCTAGTGGCGGTAAGCTTCAATATGCTAAGGGGACGGAACCCGTAGAAACGATAGACACAAGTCCAGAACATTGTAATGGTGTGTATATTCGTTCTGGTCGTGTGCTCGTCTTTGATGATACAGACCAGGTGTTATTTAGTGGCGTTGGCGATGAAACCAACTGGACTCAAGACACTAACGATCCATCATCGAGTTTATTTGCTCAAATTGGATATAAAGTTGGCGGTCATATCATGGGCATGGTCAATATGAGTAAAGATATTTTATTCATAAAATCAAATGGAATGGTTTTCCGCTTAGAAAATGAATATCCTGATTGGCGAATTAGTGAATTAGGAAGAAATATATTCTGTAAAGGTACTGCTAGTTATTGCAACATGGTTAATAGTGTTCTGATTATGAGCGATATATCATTACAAAACATTCAAACGACGCAAGAATACGGCGATATGAAACCTACAAATATAGGCTCTAAAGTTGCTAGTAAGATTGCAAACCTACCTAGTAATACGAAACTTCGTTATGTACCACCATTAAATCAGGTATGGTGTATTGGTGAAAATGGCTATGTGCTCGTGTTAGATTGCAATACTAATGCTTTTTTTCAAAGACAATTTAATGATGTGGTGGTTGATGTATTATCTATAAATAATGACGTATATGTGATAAAAGAAAATGCTATATGCAAGTTAAATGCAGGTGATGTTTTTTACGATGCAGATGAGCCGTTACGTTTTAAAGTACGCATGAAAACACGTATGGCAGATTATCAATATCTGATAAAAAGATTAACCATTTGCGTTACACCGCTTCAATATATGTATGTATCTAACAGCCATTTCGACATTGGCACTATAAAGGTACCATTACCACATCTTGTGCCTAGTAGTTATATAAATGACAATAAGCAGTATATTTTTAGAAATAGTGAGCCATTGTCCTATAGAAACAATAAAAACATCTACACGCGGGCTAGTGATAAAGTAGCTGATAGTTTTGAACCTATATATAACAGTAAATTTAATAAACAACAATTACAGAATTTAGAAACAATAAGAAAAACAAAAAGAGTAGTGTATCGTTCTCCCAATATTCGCATTAGCGGTGTAGGTATGGGAGAACCTTTTATTTTAAACTTTATTCAAGCTGATGTGGCGGAGGTGTAATTAAATGGATTTAGATAATATACAAAGAAAATATGGTTTGCCAGCACCACTACCAGTAGTTCAAAACGGAAAATTCGCTCCTAGATTTCCTCTTAATTTAGAGCATAGAGGCGATGATGTATTCCAATTTGGTGGTAAGTATATAGGTGAGATAGAAAACATCTATGATTTACTGTATAAAATACTTACTAATCAAGAAATTGATGCAAGTCTGGCTTTGCCTTATGCCATCAAAATAACAGAAGATAAGCTTTATGTACGTGATAAAACAAATAGCGAATGGATACTTATATTTGATATCACGAAACCTAATTTTCCAAAAGAAATAGAACTGTATGAGCTTATCTATAAAGCTATTACACATCAAGTCATCGGTGAAGATACATCTTATCCAGGGCAATTTAAGATTGAAGAAAATATCTTATATGTGAGAGATAAAGATAATCTAACATGGACACAAATTGGTGATGTAACAAAAGAGTTTTTAGGAGCTACAGAAGCAACACAAGACATCTTAGACCAAGTTAATGAAATCTTAACTGAAGTACAAGAGTTAAAAACTGAATTAAATAGGCAGATAGCAACAACGAATGAAACTCTTACCACAGCACTTCAAGCGGCAAATGAAGCCATGACAAGTGCTCAATCTATTAATATTAGAACATTTAATAGCGTTGAAGAAATGAAAGCTAGTAATACCTTAAAAGCAGGAGCATTAGCAAAAACACAAGGGTTTTATACTACTGGAGATGGTGGCGGTGCTGATTATGTAATTACCAATGATATTGGTGAAGATGGAGCTGATGAGGCTATTATTATAACTTTAAAAAACGGTCTATATGCAAAATTATTAGTTAAAGATTATATTAACGTTAAGTGGCTAGGTGCAAAAGGGGATGGGAAAACAGATGACTATATAGCAATACAAAAAGCTATAGATAACTATTCTTATATAGTGTTACCCGCTGGACATTATAGAGTAAATCAAGATATTAATTTAACATATACAGAATATAAAGTGTTGGAAGGATATGGTTCACTTACTACTAGCATAGTAGGAAACACTGGAAATTTTGTATTAGATTTAACAGCAAGTCATTATATACACATAAAAAATATGCTGATTGATTGTTTCTATGACGGTTCATTGGATAATCCTTCTCATGTTGGAATGTTCATGTTTTTTACAAAGCAGGGAGAAGAATGTTTATTTAATAAAACAACGAACGTACAAATAAATTTAGGTCATCAAATTATAGAAGGAAGAGCAGAAGGAAGTATAGGAATGTACGGTATGTTTGAAGAAAGCACACACGTTGGACTTGCTATTTTAGCTAATACTCCTTTAGTAATTTGTAATACTAATATACTTAACTTGCAAAGTAGGTATTTAAAAGAAGGAGATAGTTTTTTAGAAGCACATTCCGCTTCTGTTAATACTTTTGCAGGAGAAACTAGATTAGTAGGACTTCTAAACACTAGCTACGCTTGTATATTGTGTGGCACACATGGTACTTCTTTTCAAAATCTTTACTTAGGAACTGGAGGAACAACTGATGAAATAGGTGTAGCTTTTAAATGCTTAGACAGTGTGTCGGATACATTTATACAATGTGTAATGGAAAATAGAAAAACACTCATGGAAATATTTAAAAACTGTTGGCTAAGAAATGCTACCATAAAGTGTAGCTATAGGGCACAACAAAATAATGAGCCTGTATTTATATTAAATACTGAAGACATGGAAATACCAAGAATACAAGGTTTAGATTTTACAGCAACAAGCACAGGAAATTTAACGGAGTTAAAAAGGAACTTTTGGAGAATAGATGGTAGTACAGATAGTATAGTTATGCAAGAAAGCTCAAACGTAAAAACCACATTTGATGGATACTTTAATAATTCCGATATAATACCTACCTATTTATTAAAATATGTTACAAATGTAAAACAAAAATTTAATGACTGCACAATAGAAATAAATAGAGGAATAATAAAAATAAAAAAATTAGCACCTAAAAGTATAGGTATTACTAATACGGTAGGAGCTATTTTTTATATGCCGTGGTTAAAAGACAGAACAGATTTAGGGGCTTCCATGGTAAGAGTAACAATAAAAGGTACTATAGGCTCTTATCCTACTGCTCCAGAAATCGGTTTACAATATTATGCTGATTTTAAAGGAACTATAACCTTAATCTACGATAATGTAAATACTCTTAATAAATTGCCATCAAATGAAATAGATTGTGCATTAGAAAACATAGTTTCTACCAATCCTGAACAGTTAACAATAACAGGTGTTAAAATGTCTAGTGGTTTAGATATGAGCCAACCTACTGCATATAATAACGTTTACTTTAGATTGCAACCATTAGCTACAGGTACAGGAGTATCATATTCCTCTTTTGCAATCTTAAATCAGGAGATTACAATAGAAACCATTTTAAATCAGAAAGATGATATACAAATAAAATTAAGTTAGGAGTAAATTATGTTTAAAAAAGTAATTATACTAATAGTATTGTCGCTGTCTTTATGTACTCCATGTTTTGCAAACTCTTTGCATGACATACAAGACAGTATACCAACAGATAAAGCACTACATTTTGCAGCAGGATATATTATGTCAGACCAGCTTCAGCGTAATGCTCATTGTAGTACGTTTGAAGCTTTTTTAATTACAAGCGGTATTGCTTGGGCAAAAGAAAAATTTATTGATGACCATGTGGATAATAACGATGCATACGCTACAATGGCTGGCGGTTTGTTTTATCAAATTAAATTTTAAGAAGGTGATTAAAATGCAGGAGTTTTTGGCGGATATGGTTTCATTTTGCAAGACGATTATACCAGTCCGATTAGAGATTGAATGGGGAGCGTGTTTCGCTACTGTGGGGACTATATGTAGTCATTTATTCGGCAGTTGGTCAAACTTGTGGGAAGCTATTTTGCTACTAATGGTATTAGATTATATAACAGGTCTTTTATCAGCTTGGATAAATCCAAACAAAAAACTTGATAGCAGAAAAGGTTGGCGAGGATTAGCAAAAAAAGCTGTCATCGTCATTATTATTATGGTGGCACATACGGCAGATATTGTTTTCAATCAAGGAACTATCACGCGAGATATTGCGATTTTATTTTATATCGCAAATGAAGGCTTGAGCATATTAGAAAATGCTACAAACTGTGGTGTACCAGTTCCAACTAAATTAAAAAATAACTTAGCTCAATATGCCATGCAAAAAGAAAAGATTAGAAAATAAAAAGAAAGAAGGATTAATAATGCAAGAACAAGCAAGAAAAATAGTAATGGAGTATTTTAATAGTCATGTCGATAAAACAGATAACAAACAAATCACAATGAATGATGTTTATGTAGTTTGGTTTAGTAAAACATTGCAAAATTGGAAAGCTCTTGTAAGCACTACAGTTAGCGATGGAATGTACTATGAGATTACTCATAATGGCGATAAAAACGAAACTTATGTAGATGTTTATAAGAAATGGGAAAATTATACTGTTAAAGGGTAAATAATTATGGACGTATTAGCGATGAAGCAATTAATATTTAATTGCATTTGTGGTGGATTCTTTTTATTTGGTTTTGCAGTAGGATATATTTTTGGGAGCGATAAATAATCATGGAGTTAAAAGATACAATAAACTTAATGACAAGTAAAAACTATAAAGAAAGATTATTAGCGGAATATTTTCAAGCGGATATTAGAGCTAATAAACTGCATAAAGTTTTAGAAAAATATAAGCAATGTTCTTTAGATTTTAAGCCTAATTGTAGTTATGAGCTATTAAATAAAAGGCTTATTCATCTTAAAGAATATTTAGGAACTTTAAAAGAAGAAGCAAATATTCTAGGTATTGATTTGGCGGTGATTAATGATGAAAGTAATTGATATTTCTGCTTGGCAAGAATGGATCGATTGGCAGGCAGTAAAAGACGCTAATATTGAAGGAGTTATTCTAAAAATAGGAGAACATTATAAACTTGATGAAAAGTTTATAGAACATGTAAATAACGCTGTAGCGTATGGATTACGCTATGGCGTTTATTATTATGGACACGCTTCATCTATTAATGAAGCTGTAGCAGAAGCTAATTGGGTTGATAAACAGATTAAGACATATCTTAATGGGAAAAATCCTGAACTTGGTATCTGGTATGATGCTGAAGATAAAGATATGTTAGAAGGATATTTAAATGTAGTTTATCCTATTGCTAATTTCATCAGTACATTATTGGATAAAGGATATAACTATGTAGGCTTATATAGTTCTTATAATTGGCTCACAAATATTATAGACTTAAAAGCATTGCCTGATTATGTACCTATTTGGTCAGCTCAATATTATCATCAAAATAGTTTTGCTATAGAAAATCCTAATCGTATATGTCGTATTTGGCAATATACAGACTGTGAACGAATTGGAAATATGGGGCTTGATTGCAATGTCTACTATGAATGATTACCAGGACATAATAGATAATTTACCAAAACCGACAACAGATTTAGAAGAACAATATTTATATTCAATAGTAATGGCAATGGCTGGTAAAGATTATCAGCCATTTTCTAAACCTTTTTGGCGGAAAGAGCAGTATTTAAAAGCATGGTGGGAGATAACTAAGCTAAAAGCAGCTGAAGGAAATATTCCAAACGATAATTCTGTAAGTACAGAAAAAATTGTTGATGGTGCTGTTACCTTAATTAAGCTTGCAAAAGAAGTAGTTGATAAGCTATTAGCTGATGACAAAATTGAAACAAGTATGATAAAAGATTTATCAATAACTACAGAAAAGCTGGTTAATAATGCTATAATTTCGGAAAAGATAGCTGAAAACACTATTATATTGAGTAATTTGTCTAAAGAGGTAACAAATTTACTCTTAACTTCAAACCATGTAGGTATAATACAACAACCTCAAATAAATCAAATTACAGAAAGCGGAGATATGCTCACGCTAGATGTATTAAAAAATAAGGTAAATGAGATAATTCAATTATTAAATAATGCGGAAGTTACAAAATGAAGGAGTGTTTATAATGATTAAAACTATTAAACTTGTAAGTAAGGAACCAATTGAAGGTATTACAAAAGCAAAGATTAAAGACATCTTTGAAACATCTAAAAATCCTAATCAAGTGCTATTGGATAATGTACCTGAATTTTGCTTTATGCAAGGCGATGTACTTTATTTTACAGGGCTTAGAGCATTAAATCCTTGTATTGAAGAAATGGAAGTGAACACACTTGAATGATGTGCTTAGTAAGATTAAAAAATATAAATATATTATTATTGGCGGTATTATTATTGTGGTCTTGTATGTGTGCAGTCTGTGGAGCGACAGAAAAGACTTATACGATAACGGAGAGCCAGTTAACAACATTAGAAACGAACTTGACCAAGCTGAAGGAGCAAAACAAGATATTACAGGAACAGCTTCAGATATCAAAGGAACAAGTACAAAACTTGAAAACGCAATCGGAACAGCTACAGACGCAAGTTCAAACTTTGAATCAATCATTGATGAATGCCAATCAATTATTGACGCAGTACGAAAACAATCAACAGATTAACAAAGAAAAGAATTATGCTATTGGTATAGGTATTGGAAATAATGGTATCGCTATAGCTGGGGATATAAAAAATACCTGGATAGTTGCTGATGAAAAGACAGTTATTCTAGGTTATAAATTCAAGTTTTAATGCCATTTTTCCCACGTGGGAAAAATGATTTATGGATATATCATGAATAATACATTAGATGAATATATAAAATGTTATGAGCAAAAAACGAAAGATAAGTTTAAACCAAAAGAAGGTTTTAAACTTTTTTATTTGCCTTCTCGTGGCTTTTGTGAACTTAGCACTACTCAAGATAATAGTATGCTAATTATTTATCAAATGTGTGGTGATGGCAAATTTTGGCGAGATTTCGCCACAGTATTTGCTCAAATGCTAGGAATAAAAAAACTAGGTACAATATGCATACGAGAAAATATAAAAGCTTATATTCGTTTTTGGGGATATAAGATAACTAAAAAAGAGCCGCTCAATGACGGCTCTTTTATCTATTATGCAGAAAACAAAGAAGGTAAGAAGGCTCGTGTATCACCTGTACATATGCATGATGATATAACAAGGATTTCTTATTATGTAACATGGGATATTTAGATATAGAAAGTAGGTGAGGCTATGCATGCATACAAACCTAAAATTTATTATATAGATTTGCAGTTATTCAAAGGAAATACAACGGTAAACAACCAATCGTATCAACCAACAGAATATGAGCTACAGCTGCAAAAAGTTCAAGCTGACTTAGCTAATCAATATGCACCTAATGCATCATGGTTAAATGATACTGCTAAAAATATTCTGCAAAACTCAATAGGTGCTGTTCAATATGATTTTAACACAGCTAATAATCAAGCACAAAGTCAAATAAATCAAGCAAACCAAAATAATCAAGCTTTGGCTAATGGACAATTACCGCAAGCAGCACTAGACAATATAACTAATAATGTATCAACCATAGCGCAAAATAGTATGGGTAATTTATTAAATGGGCTTGCTAATAATGGTGTATTGAATAGTTCTGTAACAACTACAGGAATGAAAGATTTATCTGATAGTGTGAATAATACTATTTCACAACAACAACAAAGTTACATGAACTTATTAAATGGAATAAATAATGGAAATATCAATAATGCATCGGCAGGAATAACAACAGCAGCAGGAGCACAAGAAGCGGCCCAACAGCCAGCACTTAATTTGTGGAATGCTTCAACAGGGCTTGCAAGTTCAGGTAATTCTACGCTTAATGCATTAGCAGGTAAAGGAACAACTACAACTACTCAAACCACTAGCAGTGGCGGATTACTTGGTGGATTGTTTGGCGGATTATTTTAAAAGATAAAGGAGAATGATTTTTATGGAACAAGGAATAAATGCATATCAAAATCAAGACCAGTGGGATAAAATGTATAACTTAAAAAGAGGATTAGCTGTGGCTAGTATGCCATGGGAATCTGCCTTAGGTTTTGCTTTAGGTTCATATATAAAAGATTATATTGATAGAGGGAATGAAAATAAAATAACAAATGCATCAAAAGAACCTCAAACAGATTTTTTAAAAGGTTTAACACCTGAAAACTTATCGAATTATAGTATAGACTCTACAAATGCAATAACTTCTGGTGGTGATTTAAATTTAAATAATAATTTAGAGTATAAGGGTAATGCGATAACATCAGATAACATAGCTGATAAAACAACAGAAAATAATATTTCAAATAATACGTCTCCTGTAGCTCAAACTGTAAGCTTATTAGGAGCAGTAAGTAATTTAAAACCCAAAGGAGAAATCATATCTTCATCAAATTTACCAAATTATGGAGATTTATCATCTAGACAAAATCAACAGCAACAAATGGTACAAAATGCTATAAATGAAGAAAATCAAAAACAGCAAAATGAAATGAATTTAATAATGAAATTTTTACCAATGTCTTTTAATAATGCCGTCGCTTCTAGTAATGAAGTGGCGGCTAATTCTTTACCTGAATATTTAAAACCACGAATTGATTATTATGTAAATATTATCAATAGTGCAAAGGCAGATTATATGAAAGCTCAAGCTAATAATGATACTGAAGGAATGCAGTCTGCTAATGCACAGGCAAATGCTGCTAGAGAAGAATTAAATAAATTAGGTGTAGATAGTAGTTATTTTGGTGCAGACAAAACACAGGAACAATCTCAAAAATCTATGGCGGATTTAAATTATTATAAATTGCCTATAGCACAAAATGTATCACCATTTCAGCAACAAATAGCTGATAAAGTACACAGTGAAATTATAGCTGCTAAATTTAATTATGATAATGCTACTAATGAAAATGAGAGATTACTTGCTCAATTACAAGCAAAAAAAGCTAGAGATTTAGCTAATCAATATGGATTAGATATGAGTTCTTATGGAGCAGATACTACAGCTGAAAGATCATTATTAGCTAGTTTAAATGAAAGTCCTAAATTTAATATGCAAGATGCAAGTAGTGTATATACAGCCAATCCAGTAAGTACTCAAGAATATTGGCAACAATTATATGAAGAAGCTCGTGCTAAAGGTGTAGGCAGAACAGCAGCAGAACGATATGCAACACAAAAATCAGCGGCATATCAGTCAAGAAAAATGAATGATTTATCATCGCAGTTTATACAATATGGAATAAATCCAGATGGAAGTGTTGGGGATTTAGGAATGGGTATTTTGGCTCAATTAAGAAATGAAAATCCTGATGCATATACTCAATTATTATCAGCATATGGTATGCCAAAAGATGTATTTGCATTTAATCAACAGATTCAAAGGGATAATAATAACGCTCAAAATCAATTAATAGCAATGAATAATCAAGGAAGAATTAATTCAGAATTGCAAAATCAACAATATGAAGAAACAGCTAACTTACAAGCTCTACAAGCACAACAACAAGCAACACTTTATCAGATAAAAGCTCAAATAGACAGGGAATATCAAAATGCAAGCTTAGTAGATAGAATGGATATTATGCGTAACAAGCTTATAGAATATGGTGTAAATCCACAAGAAGCAGGACTTATGGCAGCTGGATTATATTCAGTTTCTAAAAAGGGAAAATCTACTACTTCAAATAAAGAAGAACAAAAATTAGCTAGTGATTTAAGTGGGTTAACATTTGATTTGCTCAATTCTGCTAGAAATGATGATGCTATGACTAGTGAAGAAACATTACAAAATTATCAAAAGGAATTAGCGAAATTAGCCCCACAAATGGAAGACGATGTATATAATTTTTACAGTAATACTCTAATATATGTATTTAATTTCTTGAGAGAAAAGAAAGCGGGTAATGAAAATCAAGCTCGAGAGTATTGGAAATATATACCAGAAGATGTACGAAAAGAATATTTACCAGAATATAGTGATTAAGGAGAAATAAATCATGTCTGAACAATTAGATAAACTAAGAAAATTAACATCAAGAACATGGTTAAATAGTGGAAACTCTTCGGCTATTGTTAATGAATCAAAAGATGATGAACCAGGATTTTTGGAAAGTGCATGGGGAAACTTTAAAGGTGGTGCAGAAGGTGCTATAAGTGGTATTGCTAATTTTGCTGGGGCTAATTTAAAAGCATTGGCGGATAATCCATATTTGAATAAATGGTTATCTGCAAAAGGATTAGAAGCACAAGGACAAGCTATAACAAATAATGGATATAATGGCCCTAATCTATACCAACCTGTAACAGGAAGTAATCCAACACCATATAAAGAAACAATACAGAAAAATGCTGATGCATTATTGAATGAAGGTGCATATTTAGATACATTAGCACAAGATAATATACGTAAATATGGTTCTCGTGATTCTTATGGTGGTTTATGGGATAGAGTTTCAAATTTTGATTATTGGACAGATCCAAGAGGTGCTATAGCAGATATATCACAAGGTGTAGGAAGTACGTTACCTTCATTAGCAGCTTCAGTAGTTATACCAGGAGCAGGAGCTGCTAAAATAGGTGGAACAGTAACAAAAGGCATTGATTTATTAAGTGGAATAACTGGTAAAAAATTAGCTTCAGCAGCAATTGGAAAAGGTGCAGAAAGTGTAGCTAATCATATGATTAAATGGGGTGTTGGTGGCGGTCTTACAGAAGCAGTGTCGGATGCAGGTTCTATTTATAATGATTTAAAAGAACAAGGTTATAGTGATGTAGATATTGCAAATACTATTAATAAATTAGCCATTAATGAAGCACCTTATTTAATGGCTTCTGATGCATTAACAGGTGCTTTGATTACAGGTAAAATGGGCTTAGCCTTGAAGAAAAATAAATATTTAGGTGGTAATGATTGGTATAAAAAAATAGCTAGAAATATAATGACAGGTGTTCCATTAAATATGGCTGGTGAATATATTACAGAAATGAAACAGCAACAGCTACAAAAGGAATATACTAATAAACCATATGGAACACTTTTTAATCCTATGCTTGATGAAGAGCAAGCTGGTGCAATGGGGGCTATAGGTGCTTTAGGATTTGCTGGCATTGGTGGTATACGAGGTGGTATTAATAGAACATATAATGCATTAGTAAAAAATAAAGTTAATAATACAAATACTAACAATATATCTATTCCAAAAGGTATAGAAAATGCTGATGCATGGAAAGCTGCTACTATTGCAGCTAATGATGTAGGAAGACCAGATTTAGCAAAAGCTATTTATTCACAATGGGCTTTAGAAAGTGGTAGATTTTCTGCGGATAATGCAGTTAGAACTAATAATTTTGGCGGATTGAAAGATCCTAATACTTCTGAAAATAGATTACAAAGATTTGATTCAATCGAAGAATTTGCCCATGAATATGCTAGACAAACATTAAAAAATTATGATTTAAATAAAATTCGTGAAGGAAATATAGGAGATTTTTCACATGTACTTAAAGAAAATGGATATTATGGTGCATCAGAAGAAAAATATACTAGCGATTTAGAAAGTATTGCAAGTGAGATAGAAGATAGTACGAATAGCATTTCTTTGCCTGATAAGAAATATTACAATATCTTAGGAGAAGTTAGTGATACAGGGCTTACTACATTAACAGAACAAAAATTAAATTTATTGGCAAGAGATTTCTATAATAAATTTGGTTATAATTTAGATGTAACTAGCATGAAAAGAAATGGAGATGGTTCTTCTTGGCATGATAGTGGGCAAGCGATTGATGTGGCTAATGACTTATTAGCAAGTGATCCTGAAGCTAGAGCATGGCTTATAAAACAAGGCGAAAAATATGGTTTAACATCACTTGATGAATATACTAATCCATCAGCAAATGCTACTGGCGGACATATACATTTTTCAGACCATGGAGAGCCTATACCTGGTGTATCAACTCAAGTAGATAGTGCACCAAACATTGATAATTCAACTGCTAACGACTTTTACAATAATGATAGTTATGTATTAAATAATGATTATTCTAATATGAAAGCAGATGATATATCACTTTATGAACCTGCACAAGCAGAGTATAAAACAGAAAAAAATGATAATAATAGTGATTTAGATACTTTATCTGAAGATGAAAAATGGGATATTGTTGATGAGGAAATAGCTAAAGCTCAAACAGATGGAAATATTTTATATTTAGATAAATTAACTAAAATAAAGCGTAATAATGATATATATGCTTTAGATAATTTAATTGATAATATAAAGAAAACAGATAAAAAATTTCTAACAAAATTGCAGGCAAAAAAAGCTGAAGAAATAGAGCATATGAAAAAAGGCTTTATGGCGGATAATGCTTTTAAAGTTAATAAAAATAAAGATAATAAACCCCAATTTGATACAAACAAACTAAAAATTTTAGGAAATAATTTATTAAAACAATTAGAAAAAAGTAATAATGAATTACAAAATACTAATCCTATAGTAAATTATGATAAGATAAAAGCTTCATTAGATAGTAGTGATATAAATAGACAAAGAGATGCTATTACTGCAATACAATATTTATTAAATTCATTAAATAGTGATGAAAAAGTAATTAAAGCAACTTTATTAAATGGATTAAATGATCCTAATAATCATCTTGCTGATGAAATAGCTGAAGCTAGAAATAATAGTAAACAAGAACAATACCAATCTTTTAGTAATGTATTAGATAAAATTATTAGAGATAAGAGAAAAATTGATTATCAAAAAAATGCATCAATGATAAAAAGTCCATTTAATATAAATAATAATCAAATAGCTGCTGTGCCAGTTGTTCAATATAGAAATAATCAAGATAAAATAAAAGGAATTATTGATAGATTAGACCATTTTTCAACACTTCCTTCTAATTATAGTGATTTAGGCCCAACAGTAATATCAAAAAATGAAGGAAAAGATTTATCCAGTGATGGATTATTAGGTGATATTTTAAAACGAAATATGCCTAAATATGAAGAGGAGCAATCTAAGCAAAAAAATAATAAAATATATGAAGCTTTATATAATGGTAATCAAGGTGGATATTCTTCTGATGATATGACTAATCCTATAAATTGGAGTAATGAATTAATGTTACCTCTTGATGAATATGGTGATTGGAAAGCAAAAAGAGAGCCTATTTATAAAACTAAATCTGAAGAAAAATCGTCAAAAGATAAGACAAATGAGTTATATTATAGAATAAAAAACAATTTGATGGCGGAAAATTATAATCAAGATTATCAATATGATTACTCTATAGAACAATTAGCTAAATCTATAGAAAGAGCAAAAAAATATAAAGAATTTATAAATAGCTTATCTGAAGAAGAAGCATTAGCAATGGACTATTTAGATTACACTTTTAAAGATACTGGAAAACCTTTTGTTGATGTATTAAACTTACTGAAAAATGAGCAAGAACAAGATATACAAAACTATATGGAAATACTTCGTTCTCAAATGAAAAAAGGAGTAGTAGCCCGTAGTGTATATTATAATGAAAAAACAGATGAATATATTAATAGTCCTGGATTTTCCAATAATTATCAATGGTATAGAGATATAATGAAAGCAAGAGATTATCGACCTCTTGGAAAAAATGATATTGAAGGATATTTAAGAGATACAGCTATAGAGCATTTGTCATATGGATATGAAGATCCTCAATATGGTATGCAGATACCACCAGAAGTAGCAAATGAATTTAGAAGAAGGGAAGATGCTATAAATGGACTTGAAACAATTGCAGACAAAGCAAAACAATATGAACAAGGACGACAATTACCAAAAGAAAATCAAACAAGCAGCAGAAGTAATGAAACAAATATTCAGCAAAAACAAAAAGAAATAGATATAGAAGCTGCTAAAAATATAGGTAAACTTTTGTTTGATAAAGTACAAGAAAAACAATTAAAAGTTGATTTAAATAATCTTGAGCAGGCTATTAGTAGTGATAATATTAATAGAGTAAATAAAGCTAATGATTTTATGCAAAGAAAATTAGAACCTATATTAAATGATAAAGAAAAACAACAAATACAGAAAACTTTATATGACAATAAAATTGAAGCAGATATACAAAAAGAAGACTTATCTACATCTGAAACACAATCTATTGAGAATAATAGAGAACAGTTAGATATAAATAGGTCTTCTTTTGATTTAAAAGCAAATGAAGTAGAACAAAAGAATACAAATAATAAACAAAATAAATCATTTGATTTAGCATATGGATATTTAACAGAAAGTGGAAAATCTTTAGCTGAAGCTAATGAAAATGAATTTATTATAAAATCCAATGGAAGCAGGAATTTTGGAGAAATTACATCATCTATATCAAATGCTACTGGCGGAGAATTGACACCAGGGAAAATTCGACTTCGTGTTGGTAACGAAAAACAAGGCTTAATTCATGCTAAAAAACATGAAAAACAAGCTAAACATATAGGGTATAATTCGATTGAAGATATGATTGCAGATGTTGCTGAAAATTTTGATGTGATTTATAAAAAAGATAATGGAAAAGGAAAAAGAGCGACATATTCTTTAGTTAAATTAAATGATGATAATGTAAAAGCTAAACAAAATGTAGTACCTACTTATTTTGAATTACAAAACGAAGATAATGGTTATTATATTATTATCACTGCTATACCTAAGAATATAGGGAGCTTTAAAAATCAAATAAAAAAAGAAACATTGATTTATAGCAAACAGGGACAAGATATTGCCACTATTTCCAGTGATAGTGCGGTTCGATTATCCCAAAGTAACAATAAAACTGGAGTTACAGAGGAACGGCTCCCGATATCCGTAAAATCAAATGTTTCTTCTAATAATATTATATCAAATGATAATATTAGCGACAATCAAAAGAAAAGTGAGGTAAATGAAAATGAGCTTAATGACAGCTCCAACACAGTGGTTACACGAGATAAGCAGGGGAACGATAAAGACAATGTGGGGACAGATGATGAAAGCCACCGATCCAGTAGAGAAGATGGACAAGATATACGAACAAATGGTGGAGAGGGGCCACGACAAGATAGTAGCACTAGCATTCGTGGAGATAGCACCAATATTGGCGGAAAGACTAGCGATAGCACAATACGCCAAGAAAAATCCGCAAATACGGACAATAGCACCAGAGATACTAAGCTATCAAGAAGCGTTACAGATAGCTACGAAAGACCATTGGTTGACGAAACGACAACAGAAGGAATTACTGACTTTGTTAATGAATCATTATTCGATGAAAGCACTATAGATAAACAAAAACAAATTAATACAAAAGATATAAAGGTAGGCAATCTTGAATCTATCAAGAATGACCTACCTTTATTATTGCCAGAACAACAAGATGATGTCTTCAAAGCAGAAACACGTATGTTTGTGAAGAATAAACCAGGAATGTTATTTACTAATGGTACAGGTACAGGGAAAACATTTACTGGACTGGGAATTATTAAACGTTTTGTAGAACAAGGAAAAAAGAACATTTTAATTGTATCGCCAAGTACAGGTATCAATGATGGTTGGATTGATAGTGGCAAAAAATTTGGACTTAATATAGTGCCATTAAAGAATAAGAAAGACAATGGTAATAATAATATATCTATAACTACATTAAATAATTTTACATCTAATAAAACACTTGTTAAGCGTAATTGGGATTTAGTAGTCATTGATGAATGTCATAAATTAATCAGTAATCAAAATAATAAAGAAACAGGTGCTATTAAGAATTTAAGAGCTATTACTTTAAATGAAAGAGGATTTAATACACGTTTTGATTATTTATATCCAGAGGAAAATTCTAATTCAGAATTAAGAATAGAATTAAAAAATCAATGGAAACAAATACAAGAAAAAGATAAGCCAAAAGTATTATTTTTATCAGCAACACCATTTAGTCATGTTAAAAATATCGATTATGCGGAAGGATATCTTTTTAATTATGATAGGCAAAATGGAAATTTAAGTACTGAAGAAGCACATGATAAATTTTTTGTTAAAAAATTTGGTTACAAAATAAGATATAACCGATTAGAACAGCCTGATCCAGATGTAGATAATAGCATAATGGAAATGGAATTTCATGAGAAATTAAAGAATGATGGTGCTATATCTAGCAGACGATTAGTAATTGATAAGGATTATGATAGAGGTTTTATTCTAGTAGATGGTGGAATAGGTAAAAAAGTAGATGAAGGCTTTGAATATCTATTTAATAGTAAAAATAACTATACAAATTTAGCCAATTTCCTCAATAAAAGTTATGGCTATTATAATAAATTATTTTTATTAGAAGCTGTGAAAGCTAGAGAAGCTATAAATTTAATAAAAGAATACAAAAAAACTGGTAAAAAAATAGTAGTATTTCATAGATATTTAAAAAATGAAAGCAAACATCCATTTAAATTATCTTTTGATGACGAACAATTTAAATCACTTACTTCTTATACTAAAAATCGTATCAAAGATGAATATGAAAGATTTTGTAAAGAAAGACCTGATCTAGTAAATCTTGATTTATCTGAATTGACATCGCCTATACAGACATTGACAGAAGCTTTTGGCGATAAAATAGCTATTTATAATGGAAGTTTATCTGCAAAAGAAAAGAATGATAGCTTATCAAAATTTAATGATGATAATAGTGATGTTGACGTAATTTTAGTACAAGCAGACGCTGGTAGTGCGGGAATTAGTCTTCATGATAAAACAGGAAAACATCAAAGAGTATTGATTAATCTAGGATTACCAACTAAACCTGTAGAAGCAATTCAAACAGAAGGCAGAATTTATCGTGTTGGTCAAAAATCTAATGCTATTTTTCGTTATTTAAATACAGGAACATCAATGGAGCGTACAGCTTTTGCTACAAATATTGCTCAAAGAAGTGAAACAGTAGAAAATTTAGCTTTAGGAGAAGAAGCACGAAATTTAAAACAATCTTTTGTTGAAGCTTTTCAAGAAACAATTGATAGTGATGAGTGGAAAAAGAATTTACCAGGTAATTCATCAGAGGGGACTGGCGGAAAAGAAAAAGATTATGCTAATCAAAATATAAAAACAGCATATGATAAGGCAAAAACTTTCTATTATGCCAATCAGAAGAAAACAAGTAAGAATAAATCTAGTGAAGGTAAAGATTATTTTGCTACTCCAGAACCAATCGGTCTAAAAATGGTTGAATGGTCTAGATTGAAAGATGGAGAGTCTGCTTTAGAACCAAGTGCTGGACATGGAGCTATTGCGAGATGGTTCCCTGCAACAACTAAAAATGTAGCTATTGAACCAAGTTCACAATTAGCAGATTTAACTAGAATGAGCTTTAATGGTAAGGTTAGAGATATTCCATTTGAAAATCTTGATACTATTAATAAATTTGATGCAGTAATAATGAATCCACCATTTGGTCAAGGTGGTAAAACAGCTATTGAACATGTAGCTAAAGCATTTAAACATTTGCGTGATGGCGGTCGAATTGTAGCTATAATACCTAATGGCCCAGCTTGTCAAAAACATTTTGATAAATGGTATGCAAGTGAAGAAGCTACATCAGCTATATTGATAAAAGAAATTATCTTACCAGGTATTGCATTTAATAAAGCAGGGACATCTATTTCTACTAAAGTTGTAATAATTGATAAGCAAACGACAAAAGAAGGACAACAAGCTACAAAAATAAATGTGTCTACATCACTTGATTTATCACATATAAAAAATATCAATGAATTATTTGATACTATAGAAAACCTAGAGATAGTGGATAGAGTAAATCCATATAATATTGAGTATTCATTAGATGGAAGTACTGATGATAAAGAGAAAAATGAAATCAATGTAAATAATGATATTGATAGTGAAAGTTATGTGAAAAAAGATGATTCTTCTATAAATGATGAAGTATCATCTGAAGAAAATACAGTCAAAGAACATGATGATGAAAAATCAGTCATGGAAATTGTCATGGAAAATGAGGAATATTTTGACCAAGTTATAAAGCAAATAAATCCTTATTATGAAGTGCCTAAAGATAAAGAAACAATTAATAAATTAAAGGAAAAAGAAGATGCTATTGCTAAAAAAAGAGAAATACTTAAGAATTTCAATAGTGTTAGAACGGGAGCAATGTTAAGTGAAAGAGCAGATAGATATATATTTACTATAAGAAATCCTTTAATTTTAGAATTGACAGCACAATATGAATCAGCTGATTTAGATAAAATATTTCATGACTTAGCAATAAAGAATAATGGACGAGATGAAAATATTCATTATGGAAGCGATAAAGGAGAGTTTTATAGCTGGTTTAAAAGAGATGCATTAAACTATTGTCAATATTCTTTTAAGAGTTTAAGTGATATGGAAGCTTTTTCAACGGAAATAAGTGAATTTTATAATGACTTTTTAAATAAAGATTTTGTTATAAAACAAGTATTACCAGATAAAATATTTGTTTATATAACTCCTAAATCTAGTGCAAGAGAATTATCTATCACAGAAATAGATAAAATTGCTAAAAAATATGGCAATTTAGATGCATTTGAAAGAATTAGAGCATATGCATATCCTTTTAAAACACAAGAACAAGCTAGTAATTTTGTAAAAGAACTAAAGAATATTGCAAATAGCAAACCATTTTCTATAGAACAAGAAGGAGCATTAACAAAAGTTACTATATCTAATAATTTCAGATTTAGAAATTTAATTACTAATATTAATAAAAACAGAAAAATAAAAGCCATTGTTGAAAAATATAATGGAACTTATAAGGGTATAGGTTCTTCAAGTGTAATGGTTCTAAAAAATACGCCTTATTATTTTGAGAGCCAACAAAAAGCAGAAGCATTTTTAGAAGAATTGAATGATATAGCCAAACGTAGGGAATATACGGATATTAATATAGATGATGGGAATACTAATAACAGTAATAATTATTTTGTTTTAGATGATTTTAAACATACTAAAACTGGAGAAATTTATAAAAGAGCATATCCTATAAAATATGTAGATGATTTTAAAACATTAATAACTTTAGCTAAAAAAGCAGGTGGGTTTTATAGTCGTTATCAAAGTGCAGGTTTTTTATTTGCTACAGAGCAACAACGAAAAAGTTTTCTTGATGCCGTAAATAGTGTAAATAATGAAGAACAAGATATTAGTAATAAATTATTGAAATCTTATATAGGTACTCATAAAGATAAGGAAAGTGGCGGTACTATTATTGGTATAAAAGTTCCTTTGAATAATAGAAATTATATAAATTATATTGAGCCAGCTCTAAAAAAATTAGATTATCAATATGTTGTAAAAAAACCAAATAATAGTAGATACCATAGTGCTTTATTATTTAAAAATGAAAAAGAAGCTAAATATTTATTAAATGAAATAAAAGAAAATATTCGCAAGGATAAATTTAATAAGAAATATTCTGGTGTAGGGCAAATGATACCTAGCTTGATTGATTATGACAATCTTTTAACTGAAGATAAACTTAATCGTCAAGAAAAAGCATTAAGTGATTTTGGTAAGATAATTGGTTGCCCTATTTTATATTTTAATAATGATAAAGCTAAAAATATTAGAGGTGCGTTTTCTGGCGGTATTATGTATTTAAATCGTGCTAGTAATATTAGTCCTAGATGGACATTTTATCATGAGTTTATACATTGGCTAAAAGGTACTAATCCAGAAGTATTTGCGGAAATAAGAAAAGCAATAGGTGAAGTATCAGCTAAAAGAATTTTAGAATATCGAGATGAAATTGTTGGCGGTAATGATAGTTTTGATGGAAAACCACTTTTGACAGATGAAGATATTATAGAAGAAATGATAGCTGACCATATGTATAACACATCTACTAGAGTATCTTTAAATAAACTTATGGTCAAAAATAATCCAACAATATGGCAAAGGTTTGTAGCTTTTTGGCATAATTTATTAGATAAATTCCGTGCCCTTTATTCTATACCTTTAGGTCTTGATAAAGAACAAGGCAAGAATATGAATATTGCTATGGAAAAACTTGTTACATCAATAAAAAATAAAGATGGCCAACTTTTATTTAAACGTACAAAAAATGGTTTAGTCTTTGCTAATAATAATGAAACAGTATTAAATAATAAAGAATTTAAGATAAAACCAGCATCTATAGAAGTCTATTCATCTCAAAAAGAAAAATTGTCATCTAGTAAAAGTAATGGATTTTTAGATAAGATGAAATTGTATTGGAATGGTAGAAAATCGACAGCAAAACCGATACAGATAAAACAAGCTTTGGAACTGATCAGCGGATATACATTTGAAATGGGGAGAATACAAACAAAGGACGATGTAGTTACCAATCATGTGGCCAAAATTATCAGGACGAAGAAAGCCTTTGATTATCCTGCAATGTTAGAAGCAGTATCACCTATTCTGGCGGAAAAATTAGGCTTTAAAAATGATATGGCTATGCAACAATATATTGCTAATTATATTTTTGATGTGGCTTCAGCTAGAAATGATGAAGCAAATTATCATAAATTAGTAACAGCAATTAATAATCATCATATGATGAGTGAATTTAATAATTTACAAAGTTTATTTAGTGATTTAAAATCAATGTCTGCTCGTGATAAACTTAGAGAAAATCGTGTCAGTGATGATAATATGCCTAAATCTGGATTAAAGAAATTATTACATGAAATGTATTTAAAAAATCATGACCAATGGGTTGATAGATATGGGCCAGTAAAAAGAATGGTAGACAAATTTGAAAAAGCTACAGGACAAAAGTTAGAAATAACAAATCCTTATAAACAATTTAGATTAGTTGCTGGAAGTGCAGGTACAGGAATAGCTTTTATCGAAGGGAAAAAAGGTGTTGTAAATCAATCATTACAAGCTATTTTCCCTAATATTGATTTTAGCAATTTTAAATCATTGCAAACAATTTTGATAGATAATGGTATAAATAAAGATAGTGAAAAACTAGAAGAATTGGCTGATTATTCATTGGCTATGTATTATAAAGATAATCCTAAAAATAAACCATCATTTATGAAAAATAAAGATTTAGATGAAGTTATTAATACTACTGATGATAATATAAAACAAGCACATAAAGAACTTATAGATTATCAATTTAAATTGTTTGAATTAATGACTGATGCAGGATTGATAAGTAGACAACAATTACGAGAGATGAGAATTACTCACAAAAACTATGTTCCTATGTATAAGTATTTTGATGAAAATGATAATTTACTATTTAGAAAGGAAATAACAAAAGAAGAAAATAATGATAGGTTGACTGTTAACCCTATAGAAGGTGTAGTTGTTAATACTTATAAGACAATGCGTATAATAGCTAAAAATAAAGCTAAGTTATCTTTAACAACATTGGCAAATGATAAAATGATTGCTCCATATATAAAAATAGAACAAGTTGCAAACAAAGGTGAAGATGCTAAAACAACATTTTCAGTCATGATAAATGGCAAAAAGCAAACGTATAAAGCTGATAAAGACATAATCGATATGATGAGAGATTTAGATACTGAAACAGGCAGTAATTTTTTGAAGAAGATAATATATAAAATTTCTAGTATTATGCGTTCAGTATTTACGATTTCTAATCCTGAATTTGGTTTTTCAAACTTTTTTAGAGATTTAGCTTCAGTAACTTATTATAATAAATATTCTATGCGACCAATGGATATATGGCATGGCTTTTCATCATTCTTTCATAAGGATAAATATTATTGGGAATATATAGCTTCAGGTGCAGCCCAAACAGCTGCTGTATCAATGGATAGAAATTATACACAGGCAAGCTTAAATAAAATTTATAAACATAGCTGGAAATCTATGGCTAGATGGAAAAATCTACCACAGGATATATTAAATATATTTCAGTATATATCTGAAGCATCTGAAATGGGATTGCGTATTGCTCATTATCGTGCAGGTTTAAGAAAAATGAGTGTAGATAAATCTATAAATCGCCAAGATATTGCATATGATACAAGAGATATCATGGATTTTTCTCGTGGCGGAAAAGCTGGTAGAGAATTAAATAGATATGTCTTATTTGCCAATGCTTCTATTCAAGGTTGGTCTAAATTTTTTAGAGATGTAGAAAGCTATGGTCTAAAATATGGATTGGCTAAAGGTGGAGCGTTATTGGCTTATAAAATAACTAAATATGCAATTTTACCTGCTTTAATATTATTTTTACTAAATAAAGATGATGATAAATATAAAGAAACTCCTCAATGGTTACGAGATACACATTGGATATTACCTCTTGGTGATAAGATTATACGTATTCCAAAGGCAATGGAGCCTTCTATTCTTATAATAAGCAGTCTAATGGAAAGAGCTTTAAATTATAGTTACAATAAAGATAAAGAAGCTTTTAATAATGCACATGTTTTGTTGTTTGACCAATTACCAGATATATTTCCAACACTTTTGAAACCTTTAATGGAGACAGCAGCTAATTATTCATTATTTAAAGAAGGCAATATAGTGCCTTTATCTAAACAAAACGATATGCCGTATATGCAGTATGATGAACATACTTCAGGTGTATCTAAGATGTTAGGTAAAGTGTTTAATATTTCTCCAATGAAGATGGATTATTTACTTTATGGTTATACAGGCAATTATGGTAGACTAGCAACAAAAGTGCTTGATGTGAGTGTTATACCTAAAGAATATGCTCAAAAAAAATCATCTTATGATAATTTAGTATCTAAAGAAAATTTTTTAGCATGGCCATGGGAAGATGTTGTATTTTTACGTCGTTTTATGTATACACCATATAAAAATGCACGCAGTTTAACTCAATTTTATGAGGATATTCATTATCAGCAAGCTTTATATAATGAATATAAAGATACTGGTATAAGACCTAAGGAATTTAATGAACGATATTATGAACGTTTAAAAGAAGCTCAAAAGAAAATGAGAGATATCAAAAAAATGCAACAAAAAATAATAGATAATACCACTCAATCGGCAAATGCAAGACAATTATCTTTAGATAATGTAAATAAGAAACGATTAGATATAGCTAGAAAAGCTTTGCAATATAAATAAAAAATAAAAGAGAGTCTATATAAGACTCTCTTAACTGGACTAAAACTTTTCGCCATTTTATCTAAATTTGTTGCCATTTTGTTGCCATTTTTATTTATTAATATATTTTTTTATATAAAATAAACTTAAAATAATATTTTTTTCATTAAGAAATACTTTATTTTACAATACTTGTGTTTATAATACTAAAAAAAATAGAAACAGTACGTTCTGTGATTATTTCCATGACAGGTGCTGTAGCGATTTTCTATTTCGTGAATATCATTGCAAGTTTATTCGGTTTCCATATGATGCCAACAAGTGGTATTTTTGGTATAGCGATTGGCTTTATTATCGCAGGTGTAGCAGCATTTAACTTGCTCTTAGACTTTGATAATATTGAACAAGCTGTAGCTTATGGGGCTCCGAAGTATTACGAGTACTTCTGTGCTTTTGGTTTACTCTTAACTCTTGTATGGCTCTATATCGAGATTTTAAGACTTTTACAGATGATTATGGCTATGTTTGGCAATGATGACTGATAAATAAAATGATTAAAGATTAATAAAAAAGCTATTTGAGATTATCCTAAAAAATGGATATATGCTCAAATAGCTTTTTTATTTGTTAATTATTAAATATGAAAGAATGTAAATACTAAAAATCCGATACAACTTGCAATAATACCTGCACAAGAAGGCATGAAATATCTTGTTCTAACTAAGCAATAAAAAAGGCTGATGGTGAAAATAGGAATGAAGATAAAAGGTATACATAAACCTAAAACCATAGCTATGGTTTTGTTAGCTAGAGCAATTACAATTAGAGGTAAAATATTGAATAAATGTCTAAATTTTCTTAGCTTGAGACTATATTTATACATTAAGAAGATACCTAGTGGATAAAATAAAAGCCATGTAATGATGATAAATGAATCTTTTTTATAAAATTTATCTTGTTTTATATTAGCAAGATATAAATCTGTTTGTTCTTTGTGAGCATCACCAAAATTGATTAATTTTTTAGTTAAAAAGTTTGGTGCTTGTTTGTTAGAGTTCTCCATGATAATATTCATCTCTTTTCATAACTTTTTAGTAAATTTCATTGGAAGCTTAGCGTAATATTATTTAGATTAATAAAATAGAATATCACTGGAATTTAATAGAGAATGATTAATTGCAAATAATTTATATTTGATGATTTATCAACATTAATAATTAAAAATTTCTCTAAATGATTAGCTTCTTGATTAGTACATTAGTTAGCTTGAAAATAATATGTTTAATTGTCATTTTAGTGAAATATTTATTTAATTAATCTTTGTGGATATACACTCCTTTGAAATTTATTAATAGTTTTAAGAGATTTGTTAGAAAAAGGGATATTTATTTTGTTTTTGTCTAAGTATAAACTAATGTACTATTTAAAGTATATTCGTTTTATTCTAATAATTCAATTAAATTTTTGAAAATGATTAATAAAAAATAAAAAGACTTAGTTTACTAAATGAAAAACTAAGTCTTAATTAAAATTTTAATTGATTAAATTTAATATTTTATGGTTTACATACTTTGCAAGGTACATATCCATAGCTAAAAGCTTCTTCACGACTACTAAAATATATGGCATTACCAGGATTGATTTTTTTAGCCCAGCGACAATCTGTATAGTGAAATTTATTGCTTTGAGACGAACCAATATAAGTTGTAGCTGTTGCTATATTTAAGGTCATCAATAAAGTAATTAAAGTTAATAAAATAATGACAGTTTTCTTTTTAGTTTGTTTAAACATAAAATACACGTTCTTTGTTATAAATTTTAATAAAATTAGGTTTTGAATGCAATTTTAATATAGATTTCTCATATGAGGATGTTTGGCTATATGATATTTAAGAGATAAAGTAATCAAATTACTTTGTCGTAAATCTTGTTTATTACCATTCTTATGATGCACATTAATATATTCGTAAAAGAATTAACTAATATTAATTTTACATTGCCTAACTATTTTAAATTAATTAGATAATATAATGGTAACAGATTTAGAGTCTTATTTTATGCATGTTCCTTAAATTAAAGAAGGTGAAGTTGTAGATGAGATTAATATAGTTTAGAAGGAACAAGAGAAAATATCTCTAAAGCTCCTATGTGAAATAAAACATTTGATATTGACATTGCATTAGAATAAAAAACAGGTATAAATGGATCTTGTATATATAATAATAAGAGGTGTAGCCATTCAATCATGCAATACAGTTTTATCTGCATATTGTATTGAGACACCTCTTATTATACAAGAATAATATCAATTTATTGCTAGAAATATAGTAATTATTAGATAATTATTTTTTTTCAATAGTAGCTTTAAGTTCACCAGTTTTTCCATCATAAATAGTTCCATTATCATTAAGTAAAATATCTTTGGTTTGTGGATCAATAATAGTATCTACACTATTATTATCAATAATAGCTGTTGCTTTACCTTCATTATCGTATATAAAATGACCATCATTTTTTTGTATAACATTTCCCATGTTATCTTTAATAATAGTAGTTTTATCATCTAATATTTCTATGTTATTAATTTCATTTCCGTTCATATCATAAATTATACCTTTATCATTATTTATTATAATTTTATCTGTGATATTTTCTTTTGGTATATTTATTTGATAAATTTCTTCTGAAGTATTTTTTTCTGGTGTATTAAAATCGACATTGTTATTAAAGTTATTAGAGATTATATTATGTTCAACAGTTTTACCTACAAAAGATGCATTTGCTATATTGCCATTATTTGGAGTTGTGGTAGTGTCTACGTAATTTTCAACAGAGTTTGTTACAGAATTATTATCAAATTCAAAATTAGTTACATTCACATTATCTGTATCTAACGGAGAATTAAATAAATCTGTTAGTTTATCATCAATAGATGAATGTAGTAAAGATATAAATGAGAATATTAAAAGAATCAATATTATTGGTAAAACATTCATTATTTTAATAACTTCAAGGAAAGGAACATTATTTTTTTTGATTTCTTTGTTTAAAATGTATTGCATAGATAATACAAAAGTAGTTAGAGAAATAAAAGGAGAAAAAGTAACTATAAAAACTAATATATGAACAATATTTTCGATATCATATATATGCAATTTGTCTAATATCATCAATAATATTGCTGGTTTATTCAATATAGTATCAATTAAAAACGATAAGATATTAGAAAAAACTGTAACTATACATATTAAAGCAATATATTTAAAATATCGTTTATATTTTTTTAATAATGCAATTCTTCTTCTATTATTGTAAATTACGATAGCTAAAGTTAGAATAATGGCAAACTCTTTTATTATTAAATGTAACACAGAAAATATTATCAAAGAAATAAATAAACCAACTATCATTTTAAGTACTATTGAAATAACTTTGGATTTAATGATAATAATAATAGATAATAATAACAGTGCTATAGTACATAATATCATTGCTATAGATGATAATGTACTTAAAAAATCAAGAAAAGATGATATTCTTTTTCCAAGTAAAATATTATCTAAAAGTATAAAATTTATAATACTATATAAAAAATAAGAAGATAGACAAATATAAAGAAATGACATATACTTAGAATATTTATCTTCCTCTGTTTTTAGATACTGTTCAATTAATTCATTAAACATATTTTTCGTCTCCTTTTTAATGTTTTGTTATATTGTAATATAAAACATTCAATTTACATCACCCCTTTTTTATATATTACAAAATATATTTTATTGTGTCAAAAATACATAAAATATAAATAAGTAATACGTAACATTCTAATATATTATTAAATTTTATTTGGAGAGTGTATCAATGAAAACTAAATATATTTTAGTAGAATTACAAATAAATAATTAGAAAAAAGAATATGGAAAAATATTTAAAACTATTATATGTGAAGATATGATTATTTAGAGAAAATTAAAAAGTATTTCTATATTAAGATTGAGTTACTAAAATTGCTACCTTATATACAAATAAATTAATAAATAAGTCTAGTACTCTTGTAACCGGTATGTTCAATCAAATTATATTAAGAGATTTTGAGATAATCTTTATTATAGAAATGTAGTGATTAAAAATATGATGAATTGTAAATTTAAGTACTATATTTCTTTTAAAAATAAATTAACTGGATTATTCCAATTTTAAAATTTTTGGTTTACTATTTAATAATATTAATTTTTCTATTAAATCATTATTAGATATTTGTCCTAAATCTTTTTCCTTTATTTGTTGTAAACATTTTTAATGTCGTATTTTTATTATTTATAGTATTTAATTCCTAATGTCAAAAAGTTTTTATATATTTTAGGGTTTAGTTGAAGTATTACTCCTCAAGTAATAATAAAATGATGATGATATATAAATTTAGCAATAAAATGAGTAGAGTAACTTGAAATAAAAAGATAGTTTACACAAATACATTTAGATATAATGAAATAATAATTTTTTTATTTTTGTAGGTATTGTATCAATAATTTTCAATATAGCAAATTGTCAAGGTGATTTTATTTATAAATAAAATTAGATTTTAATATATAAAAAGCCCCTATTAGGGGCTTTTTATATTATTGTACTCGTTTAAACATCTTTTCTAAATCGTAAGTACTAAATTTTATGATGGTTGGTCTGCCGTGTGGGCAAGTGTATGGTAAAGTTGTTTGAGCAAGTTCATTTAAGATTATCTTCATCTGTGTGATATTTAAGACATCGCCTGCTTTGATAGCTGCTTTGCAAGCTGTCATAGCTAAGCAAGAATGACGGATTTCTTGAGGAGTAGGTGTGTGCAACTGAGAAAGTGAAATTAAAATTTCGCGGAAAATATCTTCACTTTCTTGTGGTTTTATATCAGCAGGAACTTCTTTTAAACGGATTTGATTTTGTCCTGCTAATTCTACGTTAAAGCCTAAATCATATAAAATTTGTTGATTTTCTTCAATTAGAGTTAATTCACTATTATTTACATCTAAAAATAAATGCATCAATAATGGTTGAACAGGAATTCGCTCAGTTTGTTTAGCAAATTTATCGTATAAAATGCGTTCATGTGCTGCATGTTGGTCAATGATGTACATTCCTCCATTAGGGCCTTGAGCAACAATGAAGCAAGCATCAATTTGCCCAATTGGCGTTAGGTTGACAGCTTCTTTTAACAATTGATTAGAATTTTGACAATCTGTCGAGTTTTCGCTAGATGAAATATTTATATCTGTTTGAGGTTTTATGGTGGTATTTGTTTGGTAATCTTGAACGGCAGTTTCTTTAACAGTATTATTGTGATGATTAGATAAATTAGGGTGAAGTGTTTCTCTTGCTTGGCGAAATTTATTTAAATCTGCTGTTAAAGGAGTTGTATTATTTTTTAATAGTGATATATGATTGATAGAATTTTGTTTAAATGAATTTGCAGAAGTAGATGGCATATTTTCTGATAAATCCATATTGATTTGTTCAGGCACTGTTTTTTCAATATGCAATGCTTTATCTGTTACAGGGATAGCAAAATCACTTAAAGCTTGATTATCACTAGGTTTAACAGCTTCTAAGACAGCATGGTATATAGTCTTGAATAATAAGGATTCATCTTCAAATTTTATTTCCGCTTTTTGAGGATGCACATTGATATCAATAGTTCGTTTGTTGATTTCGATATTTAAAATAACAAATGGATATCCAGATTTTGGCAGTAACGAATGGTAAGCATTATCGATTGCTTTGGAAATAATTCTACTATTGACTACGCGACCATTGATGACGAATGTTTGCCAAGAACGAGAACTGCGGATAATAGCAGGTTTAGAGATGAAGCCTGTTACTTTGATATCATCAGTTATCGCTTCGATGGGCAATAATTCTTCGCTGACTTTAGCACCATAGATACATTCAATAGCATCATATAGAGAGCCATTACCTGGGGTAGTGATAGCTATTTTATTATTATTGATCAATTTAAAAGCAATATTAGGCTTAGATAAAGCTAATTTTATGATGAAATCATTTATTTTATTTGCTTCTGTGGTAGTGGTTTTGAGAAATTTTTTACGAGCAGGTACATTGAAAAATAAATCTTCTACTTTGATAGTAGTACCAATATTACAGCCCATATCTTCAATTTCATCAATGCGACCACCTGTTAATTTTATAGTAGTGCCTAAATCATCTTGAGGGCGACGTGTAATCAAATTAAATCTTGATACAGCAGCGATAGATGGCAAGGCTTCACCACGGAAACCTAGAGTATCTATAGACATCAAATCATCTACTTGTTTGATTTTACTAGTAGCATGACGCAAGATGGCTAGTCTAGCATTTTGATTATCCATGCCATCGCCATTATCTGTAACACGCATAAAAGATGTTCCACCAGCTAAGATTTCCACTTCGATTTTATTCGCATGAGCATCTATGGAATTTTCTACAAGTTCTTTAATTACAGAAGCTGGTCGCTCGACAACTTCACCAGCTGCTATTTTATCGATAGTGATATCATCTAAAATATGAATAGAAGTCATAATATCACTCCTCTTGTTTTGCCTGTTGTTGTAATTCGTATAATTTATTCATAGCATCAAGTGGTGTCATACTCATTAAATCTAATTCTTTTAATTGAGTGCTTATACTTACGCCGAATAAAGTTGGCATTTCTGCTACTTGCATGAATTTCAATTTTTTAGTTGGACTAGTAGTTAAAGTTGGTATTTTTTCTTGATAATCAGCTGTTTCAGTATCTTCTTGATTATCTTGAAGATAATTTATTTCTGAAGTAGTGTCATTTGTGATAGCTGTATCTTGTTTTAGTGTAGTATTTATATTGTTTTCGTCAGAAATATCTTTAGAAATAATAGTTTTTTCTTTAGTCGGAGCTGTATTTTCTAAATCAATGAGAATTGTTTCCGCACGTTTTACGACTTCTTGAGGTAATCCAGCCAATTTAGCAACATGAATACCATATGATTTATCAGCACTACCGCGAATAATGCGACGTAAGAAGGTTACATCAGAACCTTTTTCTTTTACGGCAATACAGTAATTTTTTACATGAACATCATCTTCTAGGTCAGTTAGTTCATGGTAATGCGTAGCAAATAGAGTTTTAGCTCCGATATGGTCGCGTATATGTTCAATAACAGCACGAGCAATACTCATACCATCGTACGTACTTGTACCGCGTCCAATTTCATCCAAAATGACAAGACTTTTATTTGTAGCATATTTTAGAATATGAGATACTTCATTCATTTCTACCATGAAAGTACTTTGTCCGCTGACTAAATCGTCGCTAGCACCTATACGTGTAAAAATTTTATCCACAGGGGAAATTGAAGCTTCACGAGCAGGTATGAAAGAGCCTACTTGTGTCATCAATGTGAGTAGAGCAGATTGTCGCATATATGTTGATTTACCAGCCATATTAGGGCCAGTGATAATCATAATTTCATTTTGAGCATTATCTAAATGAGTGTCATTTGGCACGAATAAATCTCGATTTAAAATGCGTTCAACAAGAGGATGTCTACCATCTTTGATATGGATAGTGCCATCATCTAATAATTTTGGACGAATGTAATTATATTCATCACCTGCTTGAGCTAAGCTTACTAAAACGTCTAAAATAGCTATTTCATGAGCAGTATTTTGAATGGAGCTTATTTTCGTTTTTAAGATATCGCGAAGTTCTGTAAAGAGATTATATTCTAATTGAACAATTTTTTCTTGTGCACCGAGAATTTTAGTTTCAAATTCTTTGAGTTCTGGTGTGATATAGCGTTCAGCATTGGCTAAAGTTTGTTTACGAATATAATTTTCAGGTACCATTTCTGTGGAGCTATGGCGGACTTCGATATAATAGCCAAATACTTTGTTATAGCCGATTTTTAAGGATTTGATACCAGTTTTATTTTTTTCGTCTTCTTCCATTTGCTGTAAAAGACGTTTGCTGTTTTTAGCGATATTGCGGTATTCATCTAATTCTTGATTGTAGCCATCTTTGATGAAGCCACCTTCACGGATAGAGAAACTAGGATCTTCAACGATTGCCTTATCGATTAAAACTACTAAATCATCATAGGTAGAAATCTTTTGATGAATGTTTGCTAATAATTTAGCAGTGGCTTTAGCTAAGGATTTTTTTATAGCAGGCAATACATATAATGAAGATTTTAGGGCATTCATATCGCGAGCATTTGCTGTGCCGACTTCCATACGAGTCAATAATCGTTCAAAGTCATAGATTTCTTTTAATTGTTCACGAAGATTATTACGCAAGGAAAAATCAGATACAAGATTAGCTACAGCATCTAAGCGGTCATTTATCTTTTTAGGGCTAAGTAATGGATATTCTAGCCATTTACGTAAAAGACGGCTACCCATAGCTGTTTTGGTGAAGTCTAAAACATCATATAATGTATCTTTTTTGCCACCATCGCGAAGATTGCGAGTTATTTCTAAGTTGCGCAAAGTGTAGGTATCAATAAATAGAGATTTTGAAGAGTCTAAATAAGTTAATTTATTCAGATGAGTTAAATCTGTTTTTACTGTTTCATGTAAATATTCAAGTAAAGTAGCGATTGCCTTGTGAGCGATTTTATTATCTGGGCGATTATGCACATCAAAATGTTGTAGCATGAGGTCTTCAACTTGTGATGTGATTTCAGTTAATTCATTAACTAAGCAATTATTTAAACGGAGAGATAAGAAATTTTTTAATTCACGTTCATAAGAAAAAGGCTTAATTAATAATAATTCTGGCATCATCAAGCGATAAAGTTCGTCAAATAATAATTGGCAACGGTCAGGGCCATCATAAATACTATAGAAGCATTCTCCAGTGGAGATATCAGCCCCAGCTAAATAAATAGCATGATTTTCTTCATAGATTAAAGCTATATAATTGTTTTTACTGCTAGCCAAGGCTGATTCGTTCATCACTGTACCAGGAGTGATGATTTTGATGACTTCACGTTTTGTAAGTCCCTTTGCTTTAGGGTCGCCAATTTGTTCACAAATAGCTACTTTATAGCCTTTATTTACTAATTTATTGATATAAGATTCAGCAGCATGATAAGGCACTCCACACATAGGAATGCCATCACCTGCTGTACTTCTTTTAGTTAACGTGAGTTCTAATTCTTTGGAAACGAGTATAGCATCGTCCAAAAACATTTCATAAAAGTCACCTAGACGAAAGAATAATATTTGGTCTGGGTGTGCATTTTTTACAGCTTGATACTGTTGCATCATTGGAGTGAGTTTCAAAATTTACGCCTCCAATTCACCTTTTAATACCCATGTCTGTGGATGTGTGATTTTTACTTTAACTAAATCGCCGATTTGTTCATTTTTATGTTCCCAAAGCACAATTTTATTAGTGCGAGTATGACCAGTATAAACATTTGGTTCAGTTTTACTAGGGCCTTCAACCATTACTTCTACTGTTTTATTTAATAGAGATTGATTTATTTCTAAGCTGATTTCATTTTGAGCGTCCATTAATTTATGAAGACGTTCTTTTTTGAGTTCTTGAGGAACTTGATTTTCCATAGTAGCTGCTGGTGTACCAGAACGTTTGGAATACAAGAATGTATAAGCTGCGTCATAGCGAATTTCTTTTAAGAATTCAAGCATTTGAGCGAAATCTTCATCTGTTTCTCCAGGAAAACCTACGATTAAATCAGTAGTGAAACTAGCTTCAGGGAATTGACTGCGGATTTTAGCTACAAGTTCTTTATAATAAGCTGTAGTATAACCACGATTCATAGCTTTGAGCATTTTGTCAGTACCATATTGGACTGGTAGATGGAAATGTTCACAAATATGCTTGCTATTTTTTATAGTTTCGATAACTTTATCTGTTAAATCACGAGGGTGAGAAGTCATATAGCGAATACGTTCAATGCCTTCGATTTTATCTACCATCGCAAGTAAATCGGCAAAGTCAGCATCATCTCTATCTTTTCCGTAGGAATTAACATTTTGACCGAGTAAAGTAACTTCTTTTACACCATTTTGAGCGAGTTTTGTTATTTCTGCAACGATTTCTTGTGGTGCACGACTGCGTTCACGACCGCGAACGTAAGGAACGATACAATAAGTACAGAAATTATTGCAACCATACATAATAGGCACGAAAGCAAATAAAGAATTATTTTCTGCTGGTTCTACATTTGGTGGCATATCATAATCACCAGCTAATTTGACAATATGACCACGAGAAGCAAAAATTTCTTCTAATACAGCAGGTAAATCATACATTTTATTTGTGCCGAGGACAAAATCTACATGAGAAGCTTTTTTGAAGATAGCATCGCCATCTTTTTGTGCCATACAACCAGTGATACCTAAAATTAAATTTGGTTTTTGTTGTTTTAAATGTTTGATTTCGCCAATTTTGCCGTAAATTTTCTTTTCGGCACTTTCACGAACACAACAAGTATTGATGATGATGATATCAGCGTCTTCTAATTTTTCGGCAGGTTTATAGCCCATGCGTTCTAACTGACCTGCGAAGCGTTCACCATCAGAAAAATTCATCTGACAGCCATAAGGTAAAATTTTATATAATAATTGTTTATGATTTAACAAAAGATACATCCTTTCTAAAAATAAATTGAATTGTAATTAAATAACTAAGATAAGAATAGCCACCAGCTAATTAATACTGGTGGCTATATCCACAATAAAATAATTATATCATTTTCTAAAATGGACTTCAATACTTAGTGATTTTGAAGACGGCAAGTATAATTTTGCAGATAAGATGTATTAGTATGATGAACTTTAACATAGATTTTTATTTTAGATTTTTGATGATTGAAAAAAATGATTTTAATTTTTATCTTAAAATCTTGATTTTGTTACGAAAAATAAAATTTTAAATACAAATGTATATTATAAAAAGAAAAAATATAGAGTGTTTATTATATTGCATATATCATTGACAATATGAATAACTTTGGTATAATTATACGATAAAGATATAAGATAAATGCAATTAATTAATAAAATTTAAAAGAGGAGTGGTCGATAGATGAAGAAAAATATGAAAAAAGATATTTTAGTTATGGGTTTTGCGATGTTTGCCATCTTTTTTGGTTCAGGTAATTTGATTTTTCCACCAATTATAGGTTTAGTATCAGGTGAACAAGTTGGTTGGGCAATTATTGGTTTAGCACTTACAGGAATTTTATTTCCTATGATGGCTTTAGCTTCTGTAGGTAATGTAGGATATAATTTGCAAGATATGATGAAACATATCAATAGTTGGTGGCATTATTTATATATGGGACTTGGTTTATTAGTTGTTATCTTTGGTACTATACCTAGATGTGGCGGTGTAGCTTTTGAGTCTGGTATGCAAGGCATTTTTGGTGAATTGCCATTTATGGCGAGAATTATTTTTCTAGCTATATTTTTTGCAATATCATATTATTTTGCTATGAACCGTTCCACTGTTATTGATAAAGTGGGCAATTATTTGACACCAGCTTTACTTATTACTTTATTGGCAATTGTTGTATTAGCCATTGTAAATCCTATCGATACATTACATAGTAGCTCTATTTCTACAGCCAAAGAGTCATTTTTGAATGGATTTTTTACAGGATATAATACAGGTGATGTAGGTACAGGTATTATTTGTGCAGGTATGTTTATCACTGCTTTTCGTGAAAAAGGTTATTGCAACAAACAAGAATATAATAAGATGATGCTCGGTATTATCTTAGTAGGTTTTACTTTATTATTTGTTGTTTATGCTGGCTTAGCATATTTAGGAGCTCAAGGTGTAAATTATTATAGTTTAGATGTAAATGCTACATTTTTACTCACTGATTTAGTGAAAAATTTAGCAGGTTATGAAGGTAGTTTTATTTTAGCTGTTGCCGTTATTTTGGCTTGCTTGACTACTGCTATAGGTATGATTGCTACTGCTGGTCAATGGGTGGAAGCATGGTTTAAAGGCAAAATTTCTTATAGACAAGCTTCTTTGATGATTACTATTGCTATTTTTATGATTTCTTGTCTTGGTGTTAGCAATGTACTTAAAATATCTGGCCCTATTTTTATGATTTTATTCCCAATGTCAGTAGTATTGACTTTCTTAGGTTTAGGTAAAAAATGGGTGCCAAATGATGGGGCATGGAAAGGTGCTGTTTGGGTAGCTTTTATTATGTCATTATTTGATGCTTTAAATTTAGCAGTGATGACAGGATTAGTGAATATAGATATTTCTGGTTTAATGAATATCATTAATCAAATTCCATTAGCTAAGCAAGGCTTTGCATGGCTTATTCCTACAATTTTAGGTTATGTTATAGGTGCTGTTATCTATAAATTTAAGAAAAAAGAAAGTATTGCTTACGAAGTTTGGGATAATTAATTTTAATTAGTATTTGGAGTATATTTTATGGAAGCAAATAATTTTATTTATGAGAATGGAAAAATTTTCACATCAGATGAAGATAATCTTCATGCTGATAGTATGATTGTGGAAAATGGATATATAAAATGGATTGGGAAAAAAGAAGATAGACCAACTTGTGATTTTCCAATAATAGATTTAAATAATGCTTGCGTATTGCCAGGATTTGTAGATGCACATATGCACCCTGTAATGCTTGCTGATTTTAGCAAAGAAATATCAGCATTACCTCCAAAAGTGAATTCTATAAAAGACTTGATTGCAGAAATAAAAACAAAAGCTCAACAATTGAAAAAAGATAATAAGAATGAATGGATTTTGGGCTGGGGTTATGATGAAGGAAAATTCGCTGAAAAACGTTCTATAACTCGTTGGGATTTAGATGAAGGAACAGAAGATTTTCCTGTGGCAATCATTCGCACTTGTGGTCATATAAGATGTGTAAATAGTAAAGCGTTAGCTTTAGCAGGAATAGATAAGAATACGAAAGACCCAGAAGGTGGGCAAATTGAACGTGATGAATTTGGTGAGCCTGCAGGTGTTTTAAAAGAAAATGCGAGAAATTTAGTTTTGCCTTATATACCTGAATTAAATGAAGCTGAAAAAGTGCAGAATTTAGTGGATTTAGGTGATTTATTGACTTCACAAGGTATAGTGGCTGTCTGTGATATGGGTAATTTGGATAAATCCGATAATTATACTTATTATAAAGAAGCAATAGCAAAAGGTTTTAAGCAAGAAGTTTCTATGTATTATATGTGGGATTTCTTTATGCATGACAAGGATTTTGCTATTAGCAAGGAAAAGCAAAATAATGACAATCAAGTATTTGTTGCTGGATTGAAATTAATTGGTGATGGCAGTGTATCTGGTAAAACTGCGTGGATGGATAAGCCTTATTTAAATAGCGATAGTTGCGGTATAAGTGTATGTTCTGATGAACAATTGGAGACTGCAATTGATTTTTGTAAGCAAAATAAATGTCAATTATCCGTACATGCTATGGGAACAAATGCCATAAAACGTGTAGTGGATAGAGTTTATGCAGAAAAAGATTGGCTCAATCAAGATAGACCATATGTAAGAGTTGAACATATTACTTTACCTAGTCAAGATAGCATTGATAAAGCCGTAGAAAAAAATATTGGTTTTGTAACTCAGCCTATTTTTCTTTATGCAGAGATAGAAAGTTATCTACAAAATTTGGGCGAAGATATCATTAAAAAATGTTATCCAATAAAATCTTTATTAGAGCAGAAAGTAAATCTATGTTTTTCTACTGATGCACCAGCGACATCATGGGCAGTGCCTTCTGATCCTTTTGTTTGTATCAAAGGGGCTGTTACGAGAAAAGCATATGATAATACAGATTGTGGTGATGACCAAATCATAGATATGAAAACTGCTATAATTTTATATACAAAAAAATCGGCACAAATTGCAGGTTTTAAAAATCTCGGTCAGTTGAAAACAGGATATAAAGCAAATTTTATAATACTTGATAGAGATATTTTTGCTATAAATCCTCAAGATGTTGATAAGGTAAAAGTTAATAAAACTTATATTAATGGCAAATGTGTTTTTGCTAGATAAGTTGAAAATATTAAATAATATTTAATAAATATGAGAAAATAAGAGAGAATTCTATAATATTATGGAATTCTTTTTTATTTATATTGATGTATTTGTAAAAATCAGATTATTTTTATTTAAAGAGTAGAAAATAAATACAGCTTGCTATATAATATTAAGGAATATAACTTTTATTTTTGTAAAAAGAAATGAAGTATATTAATAATAGAGAGGGATTTATAATATTTTTGTTATAAATTTGAAAGGAAGTTCTTTATGAATTCAAAAAATGAAAATTTAGCCATGTTATGTGATTTTTATGAATTTACAATGGGAAATGGCTATCTAAAAAATAATTTACATAAAAAAAATGTGTATTTTGATGTATTTTTCCGTAATATTCCTGATGATGGTGGTTTTGCTATAGCAGCTGGCTTACAACAAGTAATAGAATATATAAAAGACTTACATTTTGATAAAGAAGATATTGAATATTTTCGTTCTAAAAATATGTTCAGTGAAGATTTCTTAGAATATCTAGCTGATTTTAAATTCACAGGGGATATTTATGCTGTTCCTGAAGGAACTTGTATTTTCCCTCGTGAACCAATTATGACTATCAAAGCTCCTGCTATTGAAGCACAGATTTTAGAAACTTTTATTTTATTGACTTTAAATCATCAATCTCTTATTGCTACAAAAGCAAATCGCATAGTAAGAGCTGCTCAAGGTAGACCTGTGTTAGAATTTGGTTCTCGTCGCGCTCAAGGTGCAGATGGTGCGGTAAAAGGTGCTAGAGCTGCATATATTGGCGGTTGCGCTGGAACAGCTTGCACACTTACTGATGAACTTTATCAAGTGCCAGCTAGTGGTACTATGGCTCATGCTTGGGTACAGATGTTTGATTCTGAATATGAAGCATTTAAAGCTTATTGTGAAATTTATCCTCATAATGCAGTGTTATTAGTAGACACTTATAATACTTTAAAAAGTGGTGTACCAAATGCTATTCGCGTATTCAAAGAAATGCTTGTGCCACAAGGTATTACTAATTTTGCAATTCGTTTAGACTCTGGAGATATTTCTTATTTATCTAAACAAGCTAGAAAAATGCTTGATGAAGCAGGTCTTACAAATTGTAAAATCGTAGCATCTAATGCTTTAGACGAACATTTAATCCGTGATTTATTAATGCAAGGTGCTAAAGTAGATGTATTTGGTGTAGGTGAAAGAATGATTACTTCAAAATCTGCACCTGTATTTGGCGGTGTATATAAATTAGTAGCTATTGAAAATGAAAATGGTGAAATTACACCAAAAATTAAACTCAGCGAAAATATCTCTAAAATAACAAATCCACATTTCAAAAAAGTATATCGTTTGTATGATAAAGAAACTGGTAAAGCTATCGCTGATGAACTTTGCTTATATGATGAAACAATTGATACAACAAAAGAACATACTATTTTTGATCCAAATGCTACATGGAAACAAAAAACTCTCACTAATTTCACTGCTAGAGAATTGCAAGTTCCTATCTTCAAAAATGGTGAATGTGTATATGAAAGCCCATCTATAGAAGAAATAAAAGCATATTGTCAAAAAGAAGTGGAAACTTTATGGGACGAAGTAAAACGCTTTGAAAATCCACATCGTTATTATGTAGATTTATCTCAAAAATTATGGGATATTAAAAAAGAATTATGCGTTAAAAATGCAATGAAAAGCAAATAATAAATAAAATTCATTTTTCTTTTGTTTAAAAGAAAAACGAATCAAAAAGAAAATATCCCGCAATATTGATTTTACTTTGGCAAAAATAAAATCACGCCTACAACGCTCTAAACTCGCTACGCTCAAACAGTAGGACTAAAAACGTAGTCATAATTTTATTTTTGCCAATAGCTTTCAGCTACCGTAAAAGTCTGCTAATGCGGGAATGGTTAGGTATTATTGATATTTAAAAATTTATTTTCAATAACCTACGGTTACCACTAAAATTTATAATGCGGAAATAGTTTGGTATTATAATGAATAAAAAACGTAGTCATAATTTTATTTTTGCCAATAGCTTTCAGCTACCGTAAAAGACTGCTAATGCGGGAATAGCTAGGTGTTATTAATATTTAACAAAGTTATTTTCAATAACCTACGGTTACCACTAAATTTATAATGTGGAAGTAGTTTGGTGTTATGATGAATTAAAAACGTAGTCATAATTTTATTTTTGCTGATAGCTTTCAGTTACCGTAAAAGTCTGCTAATGTGGAAATGGTTAGGTATTGTTGGTATTTAATAAAGTTGTTTTTAATAAGTTATGGTTATTGATAAAATTTTATAATGTGGAAGTAGTTTGGTGTTGTATTTTTGTAGTGTGTAAATTAAAGGCTAGAGTATAGTTTACTCTAGCCTTTTTGTTATTTTATAGGGTTGGATATGAGGTAATGGGGTTTTGTTCTGATGATGAAAGATGGAGTGGGATTGTAGTGTAAGTATAGTTGGTGGTTGTAGTAGTTAAATTCTAGGATATCAATGAAAATGCCTTGATTATAAACTAATTTTAAATTTAGTTTGTTATTTTGCCAGCCATAGTTGGCATAAGGGTTTTCATAGAAAATAGTTGTACAAGAATCAAAGTTATCATTTTCGAAATTAGTATTATTCTTTTGCCAAGCGTTTAGTTTAGCTAATAAATTATATTTTCTAGTGTTTAAGGTAATATTAATTCTGATGCAATCATGGGAAATTTGGGAGAAAGAAATAGAATTTAAATTTAGAGGATTGTGAGAGAATTTAAATTCTTGTTGAAAGATTTCGGGAGTAATGGAATTGTCATTAGGTAAATATGGTAAATGAAGCTTAGAAAGATAGTTATTTAAAGATGATAAATCTTGAGTAGAGGATTTATTATCTTTTTTTATTTGAGCTAAGAATTTCCATGTAGCAGATAAAATAGCTTGTTTTTGTTCGTTTTCAGCATTACTAGTTATAGCTATGACCATATTTTCTTTGGGCAAGATAATGCAATATTGACCGAAAAGACCAGCACAACGAAAGGCTTTTTCAGGTTGGCATTTCCAAAAATAATAGCCGTAGCCTAATTTGCTATCTGGAAAAGCTTTATCATCTGTATTTATATATACTGTGAGTAATTTTTCAATGTATTCTGGGGCTAGTAATTGTTTATTATTCCATGAGCCTTTATTGAGTATAAATTGACCGAATTTAGCTAAATCTTCTGTGGTCAAGCTTAAACCCCACGAGCCTTTATCGTAGTTTTGAGTATTTTTTTCCCAATTTATATTAGTTATATTTAAATGAGAGAAAAGTTTTTCTTGTAGATAAGTCAAAAGATTTTTGCCAGTTAATTCTTGAATGATAGCACTACATAAAAATGGGCAACGATTATTATAAAAGAAGGAAGTGCCAGGCTTTGTCTGTAGTTTTAAAGAAAATGCTTCACTAATCCAATCATCTTTTAAATAAAAATCTTGAATTTCTTTGTCGATAAAGCCATAAGTCATGGATAATAAATGATGTATGGTGATGCTTTTAATATCTTCAGTAGGTTCAAAATTTAATTTGTGTTTTAAAAGTGAATAAATTGTGGTATCTAATGTAAATAATTTATCTTGGAGAGCAAACATCATAGCAACGGCAGTAAAAGATTTGCTCACAGAAAATAAAATTTGTTTTTCGTGTTCATTATAAGGGGCAATATGAACTTTGGAGAGCAATTTATTATCTTTATAGATTATAAGTGAATGTAAGTTTAGATTAGTTAAGGTATCAACATATTGAAAAAAATAAGAAGGTGAGATACCTTCTTGTAAAAAATTATTGTTTAGCATATATATTCCTCGATTAATAAAATAAATTTTTGCGCAAACGAACAGCAACGTAGCTGGCAATTAAAGTTTTGATGATATCACCAGGTATGAAAGGTAAAGCACCAATGGTGATGCCTTCTAAAATGGAAAGTTTCATAATGAAGCAAAGCATAGCTACACCAAAAATATAAGTGATAGGAATGACAGCAAGTCCTGCTAGAAAGAAGTTTTTGAAGGAGTTTTTATTTCCTTTTAAATAACTAGCGATAGGATAACTGACGATAAAGCCCCAAAGATATCCACCAGTTGGGGAAAATAAACAGTTAAAACCACCTGCACCACCAGAGAATACAGGAAGACCGATAGCTCCGATTAGCGTATAGACAATCATGATGATTAGTGTTTCTTTTGGTGTGGATAAAAATGCTGATAATAACATGGCTAAAGTAAGGCAAGTAAAAGGAACAGCAGTGATAGGGAAAGATATGTAAGCTGATATGCAGATGATAGCTACGCAAACAGCCATTTTTGATAGGGTTTTTGTTGTTAATGATGATGATGACATAAAATTATCTCCTTATATATTTATAAAATTGAATTTTATAAAGTATGTTTTGATATGATTATAAGAAAATAAAAAGATATAGTCAACTCTAAAGATATTTTTGGTTTACTATATTGTTAAGTTTTGATATTTTTATTTGATTATAAAAAAGTTTTTAATTACAATAGATTGTATAAAATCAACAATAGTATAGTAGGTGATTTCATGGAAATTATTGATAATATAAATAAAACGATGAAAGATGATTTGATAAAAGAAATAAAAAAGAATAGTAAAATATCTATAGCTTCAGCTTGTTTTTCTATATATGCTTATCAAGAATTAAAAAAGCAATTAGATAATATAGAACAATTAAGATTTATATTTACTTCACCAACTTTTATAAAGGAAAAAGTGGAAAAAGAAAAAAGAGAGTTTTATATACCTAGATTATCCAGAGAAAAAAGTTTATATGGAACAGAATTTGAAGTTAAGTTAAGAAATGAATTAACGCAAAAATCCATTGCAAAAGAATGTGCTGAATGGATAAAAGAGAAAGTCATATTTAAATCAAATACAACGAATGAGAATATGGCTGGTTTTATGAATATTGAAAATAAGGATAAAAAAATTACATATATGCCCATACAAGGTTTTACAACTGTAGATATTGGTTGTGAACGCGGTAATAATTTTTATAATATGATCAATAAAATAGATGCACCATATAGTGAAGCTTATTTGACTTTATTTGAGAATATTTGGCAAGACAAAGATAAATTACAAGATGTTACAGATATTGTAATTGATAGTATTTCTAATGCTTATAAAGAAAATCCTCCAGAATTAATTTATTTTATAACTTTATATAATGTATTTAGTGAATTTTTAGAGGATATATCTGAAGATATTTTGCCTAATGAAGCCACTGGTTTTAAAGATAGTAAGATATGGAATTTATTGTATGATTTCCAACAAGATGCGGTATTAGCGATTATTAATAAATTGGAAAAATATAATGGCTGTATATTAGCAGATAGTGTAGGTTTAGGGAAAACTTTTACGGCATTAGCAGTTATAAAATATTATGAGAATAGAAATAAAAGTGTATTAGTACTTTGCCCTAAAAAATTAGCAGAAAATTGGAATACGTATAAAGATAATTATATAAACAATCCTATTGCTGTAGATAGATTAAATTATGATGTGTTATTCCATACAGATTTATCAAGAAAACAAGGTTTTTCTAATGGTTTAGATTTAGATAGAATTAATTGGGGTAATTATGATTTGATAGTTATTGATGAAAGTCATAATTTTAGAAATGGTATGGGGACTCATGCTAATAATAATGAAAACCGCTATGCAAAATTGATGGATAAAGTAATTCGTGCAGGGGTAAAGACTAAAGTATTGATGTTGTCAGCAACACCTGTTAATAATCGTTTCATTGATTTAAAAAATCAATTAGCATTGGCATATGAAGGAAAAAGTGATTTATTAAATAAAAAATTAAAGACAACAAAAGGAATTGATGAGATTTTCAAAAAAGCACAAAAAGCTTTTAATGAATGGGTAAATTTAGAGCCAGAAAATAGAACTACACAAGTTTTATTGCGTATGTTAGATTTTGATTTCTTTGAAGTTCTAGATAGTGTTACTATAGCTCGTTCAAGAAAACATATTGAAAGATATTATAGTGCAGAAAAAATAGGCAAATTTCCTGAAAGATTAAAACCTATTTCAAAAAGACCTATGCTCACTGATTTGAAGGAAGCTATTAATTATAATGAAATATATGAACAATTAATATCATTGAATTTGAGTATATATACTCCATCTGATTTTATATTAGATAGTAAAAAAGTAAATTATATAGATTTGACACAGAAAAAAGGACTTACACAGCAAGGTCGTGAACAAGGTATTCGTCGTTTAATGAGTATAAATTTGCTCAAAAGATTAGAAAGCTCAGTATACTCATTTGAAGTAACCTTGAATAGAATAAAAGATTTAATAAATGATACTATTAATAAAATAGATGAGTTCGAACAATCTGGATTAGGTGATATTGATGCTATGAATATGAATATGGATAGTGATTTTGATGCTGATGACCAAAATACAGATTTATTCACTGTAGGTAGGAAAGTAAAAATTAGCCTAGCTGATATGGATTATATAAGTTGGCGACATTATCTAAAAAAAGATGCTGAAACGTTGGATTTACTATCTTTAATGGTAGGAGATATTACAGCGGATCACGATATGAAATTGCAGTCATTATTAAAGTTGATATCAGAGAAGGTAGAAAATCCTATAAATGAAAATAATAAAAAAATAATGATATTCTCGGCATTTGCAGATACTGCAATGTATTTGTATGAAGAAATAAGTCAGTATGTGAAAACAAAATATAATTTAGATGTAGCAGTAGTAACAGGTTCAATAGAGGGAAGAACTACAATAAAGAATTTCAAAGCTAGTTTAAATAATGTATTGACTTGTTTTTCACCTATATCTAAGGGAAAAGATATATTAATGCCTCAAAATAGCGATAATATTGATATATTGATTGCTACAGATTGTATTTCTGAAGGGCAAAATCTACAAGATTGTGATTATCTAATAAATTATGATATTCATTGGAACCCTGTGAGAATTATTCAACGTTTTGGACGTATTGACCGTATTGGCAGTAGAAATAAGGTTATTCAATTAGTTAATTTCTGGCCAGATTTATCTTTAGATGAATATATAAATTTAAAAGGTAGAGTAGAAACGAGAATGAGAATTTCGGTAATGACTTCTACTGGTGATGACGATTTAATTAATCCAGAAGAAAAAGGTGATTTAGAATATAGAAAAGCACAATTAAAGAAATTACAAGAAGAAGTAATAGATATTGAAGATATGTCAAATGGTATATCTATTATGGATTTGGGATTGAATGAATTTCGTTTAGATTTGTTAGAATATATAAAAACTCATGAGGATTTGGATAAAAAACCGTTTGGTATGCATGCTGTAGTGAATAAAAGTGATGATTTGCCAAATGGAGTAATTTTTGTATTAAAAAATCGCAACAATAATATAAATGAAGATAGTCTAAATCGTATTCATCCATTTTATATGGTTTATGTAAGTGAAGAAGGAGAGGTCGTTTGTGATTATCTAAATCCTAAAAAATTATTAGATACAATGAGACTTCTTTGTCGAGGAAAAGACAAGCCAATTACTCATTTATGTAAGATTTTCAATGAGCAAACAAATGATGGTAAAAATATGCAAGAGGTATCTCAATTATTAGATGAAGCGATTAATTCTATTATTGATGTGAAAGAAGAAAGTGATATAGATAGTTTGTTTACAACTGGCGGAACGAGTGCTTTATTATCAACTATAAATGGTATAGATGATTTTGAATTAATTTGCTTTTTGGTGATAAAATGAGGTAGGTGTTAGTATATGCTTTTTCCAGAAAAAACAGAGTTTAAAAAGAGAATACCAAAGCAAAAGTTTTATACAAATATGGAGATAACATCTAATTTAAAAAAGGCTTTTGTGGAGCAGATAAAGATAATTTATTGGCAAAATAAATTGACATCTACAACATTGAATATAGATAAAGGTAAATCTGTATTAGAAATTGAAGTCATAGAAATAAAATTAAATAGTAAAAATTTAGATGAGATGGTTTTATCTAAAATAGATAAATGTATACCGTACCATATATTGTTTTTATTAGAGTATGAAGGTATGTATCAGGCTTTTATCAGTTATAAGGAGATAGAAAATGAGAAGATAAAAGTAAATAAATACTATCATACGCAATGGCTAGAAAAAGAAAATCTTCCATGTAAAATAGAAGGTTTGAATATGGATAGTGTATATGAAAATTTTGTACGTCAAATTGCAGGGGCAGAATTAAATGTAGGTTCAGAGGAGAAGAAGAATTTAAAAGAGGATATTGAACAAGCAGAGGAAAAGAAACAGCTAGAAAAACAGATAAGTGCCTTGCAGGCAAAAATAAGAAAGACAAAACAATTTAATCGAAAAGTGGAATTGAATAATGAGTTAAAGAAATTAAAGAAAATGCTTGAAAAGTTTTAGTTAAAAAGATTTTATGTATATTTAAGAGAGTCAAAGAAAATTGGCTCTCTTATTTTATATAAGATAAAGTAATTGTTTATAAAGATATGTATATCTTTAATTTAGAGTGATAAAATATTCATGTGAATAATTTTTTTGTATGTTTTTTAGAAGGTGATTTTTTATGATAGGGAAGAATTTTGATTTTTATACAATATGTAAGGAAATATAATAAAGAGAATAAAAAAACTGTTTCTTCTTTTAGAAACAGTTTTTTATAAATAGATAATAGAAGAGAAAAAGCTGACCTACCACAATCAGAATAAATCTCAATTTTTATTATAACATATAAGATTATATATTTATTATAAAGTATTGTGAGGTAGAAGTATGAAATCATTAGAATTAAAACCTAATAAGGAAATTTTATTGGAAACTTTAGAAAAAAATATTATAGGTAGAAATACAGAAATAATAAATTTTATTAGATTATTAGATTCTATAAAGTCTAATTTTTCAATAGCAATAGATAATGATTGGGGAACTGGTAAAACTTTTTTTGTTAAACAAGCAAAAATGATATTAGATGCATATAATGAGCATAGTTATGATTATGAATTAAGTAATTTAGAAAGAATAAAAAACGTTATAGATATTAAAAATATTGATTTACATTTAGCTGTTTATTATAATGCATGGGAAAATGATAATCAAAAAAGTCCATTATTATCGTTAATTTATGAAATAATAAAAGTTGCTAAGATAGATACTAATAAAACTGATATATCTATAAATAAGGAAAAAATAATAAAAGATGGTTTATCTGCAATAGTAAAACATTTTTCAGGAATTGATATAAAGGAATTATTAAAATGTGTAGAAACTGAAGCAAAGGATATTTTTAAAGAAATAAAAGGTCAAAAATCTACAAAAGAGCAAGTAGATAATATATTAAATAATTTATTATTAGAACATGGCGAACGTTTGGTAATATTTATAGACGAACTTGATAGATGTAGACCAACTTTTGCGGTAGAATTATTGGAACAGATAAAACATTATTTTGATAATGATAAAATAACATTTGTTTTTTCTACAAATATAAAACAGTTACAATATACTATAAAAAAATATTATGGAGAAGCTTTTGAAGCTAAAAGATATTTAGATAAGTTTTTTGATTTAACAGTATCACTTAATGAAGTAAATGTAATAGAATATTTTAGTTTTGTAAATGAAAATTCACGAGGTGATATGTATGATTACGTTTGTAAAGAAATTGCAAAGGAATATAATTTTACTTTAAGAGATGTTATAAAGTTTATTCAAATAAATAAAATTTGTATAGAGAATTTAAGAAAAACTAAAAATGAATATCTTTATTTTGATGAAAAAATTATTAGATATGTATTGACTTATGTTTTACCAATAATGATAGGATTAAAAATAAAAAGATATGATCAATATGAAGATTTTATTACTGGTAAAGATAGTACACCATTAATTACTATATTATCTAAATCAGAATGGATATCATACGGTATTGATAAATTATTTTCTGAAAATGAAAAAAGTAGTAAAGATATTAATATAATAAAAGAAAAATTAGAATTAATGTATAAAGCTATTTTTATAGAGGAATATATAGATAAGCACTCAATAGAAATTGGAAAATTAAAATTTACTAAAGAAACAAGGAAAATACTTTTTGAGGCGGAAGGTTTATTATCTAGATTTGCAAGATATAATTAAAAATAGATACTATATTGACAAATAAGGAATATAATAGATTTTTGAATAAAAAAATGGTATAATTACTGTTAATTATGTCAAATGTGAGAAAAACTCTCTATCTTCAACTGAATAAGGTTGAGGTAGAGAGTTTATTTTATGTAATAAATGGGGGTATGAATAGATGGAGAAGATGAGAATGGAGTCTATGGATATAGTAGCTAAAAATATAGATAAGATAGCCGAATTATTTCCTAGTTGTATTACTGAAAAGGTTGATGATAAAGGAAATTTAGAAAAAGCCATTGATTTTGATGTTTTACGTCAGATTTTAGGGGATAAAGTAGCTACTGGAAATGAAGCTTATGAATTTACTTGGGTAGGAAAAAATGCTTCAAGAGTGGAAGCAAATACGACTACAAATAAGACTCTACGCCCATGTATAGAGGAAAGTAAGGACTGGGATAATACAGAAAATCTCTATATTGAAGGGGACAATCTTGAAGTACTCAAATTATTGCAAAATAGTTATTTTAATAAGGTAAAAATGATATATATTGATCCTCCATATAATACTGGAAAAGATTTTATTTATAGAGATAAATTTTCACAGAATATAGATGAATATGAAGAAGCTAAAGGTTCTTTTGATGAAGAGGGTAATCGCTTATTTAAAAATATAGAGACTAATGGTAGATTTCATTCTAATTGGTGTTCTATGATTTATCCTAGATTAATATTAGCTAGAAATTTATTAACTGATGATGGTATTATTTGTGTTCAAATTGATGATAATGAATATGATAATATGAAAAAAATATTATCTGAGGTTTTTGGAGAAAGTAATTATTTAACAACGATAATTGTTAAAATGTCTGAAGCAACAGGTGTAAAAATGGCACATTCAGATATTATGATACCTAAATTAAAGGAATATATTATAATTTTTAAACGAAAAGATAATATAAAGATAAATAGTGTTTATATACCAAAAGAACAGTGGGATGATGAATATAAAACTTTTTTAATAGGAATATCTAAAGATGAAGTAAATTTATTAAAAAAAATACGAGAATGTGAAAAAAGAACAGATAAAGATGTAGAAACAGTCGATAAAATATTAGCGAAAATAGATTATAAATCTTTAACTGATA
>ERZ839947.439-NODE-439-length-58560-cov-6.234373_pt1 | contig 58560 bp, 29 predicted proteins | sample MGYA00519908_ERZ839947 | MGnify/ENA primary metagenome ERZ839947 (study PRJEB31850, sample SAMEA3708857) | human gut metagenome | biome: human gut; feature: human-associated habitat; material: faeces | place: China | collected 2014 ... | reverse complement strand
TCTTACCTATCGGAATTTCTACTTCTATATTCGGCGCCAATGCCAAATCATATAATAGATTGTTCTTTACTGCAAGCACAGTTTTACTTTTCACCGGCTCTTCTGCCTCCGACATATCGACCTCACAGGTCTGTTTATCTTCACTTTCTCCCACAGGCTTATCAGGTTGATTCTTCGGAAGCGCCTCTTCCTGATTCGAAACAAACAACCCGGAGACAGAAGATACCGGTTCAAAAGCCTCTCTATCTATTATCCCAGTTTCTCCGACAATCGTCATAACAGACCGCCTCAATTCCGGAAATACATTACGAACCATATATCGGTAGGCGGCTCCCCGATTTAGCTTACGCAACAGTTGCTTTCTTTTGGCGATATCATCCTTATGATAGTCAATCAACATCAGCACTTCTTCCCGGTCGGGTAAGTTGGTGTCAGATGCCACCAACTTACGAAACTCCAACCAATCCTCTCCCTTTGAACAGAAATGAATCTTATCAACATTATTAACTAATTCATATCGCCTCAAGAATTCCTTTATTGAGTTATTTCTCTTAGTAACCAAACTTTTATTATAAGACTCGTCACCATCAGGAGAAACAAAACTCACTACATTTAACGCTGTTATATATTTCGTATCCGAGTTTCCGGACAACAAGGAATCTAATGCTATAATTGCCTCTTTGTTACCCCTATAACAAGGATTCACATTCGTTTCATTCGCATCGAAATATATCACAACCCGTCGGATTGTATCATTATTAACAGTAAAAAATGGTACCGCAGCATACCCACTTTCTGGAAGGCTTAACAAAGCCATAAGAATAGCCAAGATAAAGATACCATGTTTCATTGTCGTTCGTTTCTGTTGACAAATATAGAAGTTAGAAAATAAATCAAATCATACTTTCAGGAGAAAATACAGGCCCTGAAAGGTTCTGTGAAACGATTGAAACGATTTTGCAAGTTTGAGGAGTATAAAAGCAGAAAATCATATAAAAAGAATGCACAGATTACCGATCTATCGATCAATAATCTGTGCATCTACTAACTAAAAGTTAATCTTGTTTTTTAGATAGAATCAAATTTTGTAATAATCCGCCCATCCGTCACGAGGCACCGCCCCCCAAAGAAGCTGGTTAGCAAGTGGATTATTCACAATCTGTTTCGTCTCACGATCGAAAACCAGCTTTTCACCCATCCACTGGCCGATCACTCCCAAGCAAAATACCTGACTCAACGGACCGGAAATAGAAAATGGTGAACGCGGTTTCTCCTTTCCCATACAAGCCAACAGGAAATTGGCATAGTGGTTCGACGGACTTGCAGGAACTTCCGGCAACTTCGACTCCATCTCCTTTGCCTTTGCATCCGGAATAATGGAAAGAGTACTTCCGTGTGACCCACCTTTAAAAGTCAGTGTCTCGGAATATATTTCTTTACCGGGATTCAGTTTGGCTGGTTGCAATTTACCTCCGGCAACAGTAGGAATGTTGGGATCAATTTCCGAAACGCCATATCCTTCGGGAACCTGCGGTATATTATCCAATCCGTCATACCAGGTAATATCCAACGGAGGCATATTTTCTCTCTCGGGAAACTTAAACACAATAGTCGACGACATCGGATAAAAGAACCTGTTATGATCCTTCAAATACAGAGGATTGATCTCTGTGGGTAACCCCAAATGGAGAAACTCATGTACAGTGTCCAAGATATGTGCTCCCCAATCACCTAGTGCTCCCATCCCAAAATCATACCAGCAGCGCCATTGTCCGTTATGATAATCATGATTGTAATCATGGTAATGAGAGGCTGCCAGCCAAGTATCCCAATCCATGTCAGCAGGAACTGGCTCACCTTTCGGATAACCCGTCATCTTCGGATTCCACGAATGCCATCGCCGTTCATTATTCATGTGTGCAGTTACTGCTGTAACATCCTTTATGATACCGGCATCCTTCCAAGCCTTAAACTGAAAATAGTTAGCCTCCGAATGTCCTTGATTTCCCATTTGCGTGATAACATTGTATTCTTTTTCAGCTTGCATCAATAACTCACACTCATAAAAAGTTCGGGCAAGCGGTTTTTCCACATAAACATGGATACCTAGTTTCATGGCAGCCATACAAATCGGGAAATGACTATGGTCAGGAGTAGCCACCATCACCGCATCTATTTTGTCTGCCATCTTATCGAACATCTTCCGAAAATCGCGAAACTGCGGAACACCCGGAAACATACTCATTATTTCCTGTGTATGTTCAGCTCCCATATCAACATCACACAAGGCAACAACATTGCATAAGCCGGTTTTATCAAGTTCCTTTATAACATCTTTCCCGCGATTTCCAATACCTACCATTGCCATGTCCACTCTTCCGTTCGCACCTATAATCCGTGCATCTCTCTTCTTTGGAGCCGGGCTAGAACAACTGCTTCCTGCCCCCATTATAAATGATGGAACTGCCAGAACCGAAGACAATGCTGCCGCATTTGCAAGAAACTTTCTGCGAGATATTTTGTTTTCCGACATTTTATTCAGGTTTTAAAGGTTACTATTTAATTTCCTTGATTTTTATATTCTTAAAATAGACTTCATCCCCATGATCCTGAAGTAGGATATGTCCCGTCTCGAAATTGCCGAAATTGATCCAGTCTTTATATTTGCTATAATCAACGAGAGCATCCCACATCTGGTTGTTACGCGTATATTCTATGATTTTAACGTCATTCAACCAATGCTCCACGTGATTTCCGTTAACAACAATCGTTGCTTTATTAAAGAAACCAGGGCGGAAAGGCTTATTTACAGGGGCTGGTATAAGGTCATAAAGAGAACCTAGCTTCCGGTTTCCGTTTACTCCTAACTTTGCATCCGGATGCAGATTGTCATCTAATATCTGAAACTCACATCCGATAGCCGAACCTCCCGGTTCATTATTAACATCCGGATTTACAAAATATTTCACCCCACTATTGGCTCCGCTCGTGATACGGAATTCAACAGTTAGAACAAAGTTCTTATATTTCTCTTTTGTAATGATATCACCACCATTACCCGACTCGGCTCCATCCGCTTTCTCCACTACCAACATACCGTCTTCTATGTGCCAGCCCTTTTCCGGAAATTTCGGTGCCCGATGACTCATCCATCCATCTGTAGTCTTGCCATCCCACAAAAGTTTCCATCCCTCTGCCGACTCTCGTTCGGATATGGTATTAGGAATACAATTATGCTGTACAATACCACTTCCGGAAGATTTCTCACTTTCAAGATTCGTAGTCAAGATGCGGATACCTCTCCAGGCAACCTGTTTTCCGGCAAGATTTTCTTTATGAACAGAATGAACCTGCAAGGCTATGAAACCAGAGGCATCCTGATCGTCTAAAATATCTGCCGCCGGCACACCATTTATCCAAGTACGTATGTTATTACCAATTGCCTCTATGCGAACCTTATTCCAATCATTATGTTTGAATGCCTTTTGAGCATCAGGATTAGTAGTCAGAGGATATAGCCACCCCAATCTGGCTTCATCATAAATACCACCGCTCCATGCACGTGATGACGGATCGATCTCATATTGATATCCATGTACCCGTCCGTTTTTATACTCTTTTTTTGCATTACTTCTAAATTGAATACCAGAATTCAATTCATCATCTACTTTAAATTCCATTTCCAGAATGAAATCTCCATAGCATTTTTCTGTTACCAGGAAAGTATTCGGAGTGTCCATTCGGCTTGTACCGACAATAGCTCCATCTACAACCTTATATTCGGCTTTTCCACCAATAACTTTCCATCCTTTCAGATTCTTCCCATTAAAAAGAGATTGCCAACCGGTCTGGGCCGAGATGGTGCAGGCAATACAACTCATCATTAAAATAAATAAATGTCTTTTCATGATACTATTTTTATATTAGTCTATTATTTGCAATCTGGGTATCAGGTTAACATCATCAGTCCGTATTTGAATGCAATTCCCCTGCTCCATACAGGCAACACTTACAGAGAGATTGTCCTCCGTTGAGAACGTGTGGATAGCAGCTTCTGTCTTATAAAAAATTTCCGGTCTTTCTACCTTCTGCCCCGATTCAACTATTTTCACGACAACACCAAACCAGTCTGCTTTCTCATTAAATACATATTCATTGAAATGTGCAGGACGTGTATGGTAACGAGGACTGGTCTTTTCTCTCTGCCGAAGTTCCATAGAACTCGATTTGATCTCTCCATTAACCATTTCAAACGGGAAAATATAAACATCATACCCGTATGCCTGTATGACAATTCTTTCCGACGTTCGCGAAACTCGTTTAAATTGATCTGTAAATCCAATTCCAAACTCACCGAAAGTTTCACGATAATCAGCCAGGTCACCTTTCCATTGGGTCAAGTGCCACATAGTAGGAAGACGGTTGAAGACACAAAGTGCAGACAATCCTTGTTGGCTCGTAAATCCATTTATAGGTGTATATGAACCGGGAATAAAAAGTGTAGCTTTCTCTTTCTCACTCTTACCCATTGCAGCCATACAATAGATCTGTTGCCAATAATAGTTTCCCCAACCACTCATTGAACCCATAGCCGCATTGGGCGTCTGATAAGTTTTATAAACGAATGGCAGTGCCCCGGTTCTTCCGGTAGCTTCAAAAGGATACTTTCGGTTCGTATTGATTTCTATCGCTTTGGCAGGAGGCGTATAGCCCTGAACATCATGCTGAAGGAACTCCACTCTGGCATCATTGTACTTGGTAAACTCTCTGTAGTCCCTGGCAATGCCCGACACAGGAATTTTCAGCAAAGGGTGTGTCACTGCCGATTGTTGCAAATAAAGGAAATCCATCATTTCTTTTGCCTCCTTGGCTATTCTTTCTTCATGCCCAAAGTTTTTAATATCCATCAACGCATCGAATATGACCTGGTAATACGTAGTAGACAAAAACTCTGAAATACCATAAAACTTAAAGTTATTGTAAAAACGCCTCCACTGGATATTCGCTTTACGACGTAACCGGTCACTGTCATACCGTTCGGCTGCCAACGTTAAAGTCTGCACATAAAGAGAAAAGACATTGCTATACGCAACGACTTCCCTTCCCAATTCAAATATCTCTTCATCATATCTGCGTTCAGCCGCAACCAATATACATTTGCATGCTTTCAGGAATGCCTCGCGAGTTTGAGCCGACATCTTATTCTGCTCGTCCCAAAGATTCACAAACATGAGATGGGCATGAAATAACGGCACATTCTTGTCTTTTACAGTGGAGCCTACACTCCATGGCCATAAACCGTAGTTTCCTGATTCCGAGTCATTCGACACCTGAAAAGAAAGAGTCATATTCAGTACTTTATCTGCTTTCAAAATCGATTCAGGCGTATTTTTATGATAAAGCAAGTAAGCATATTGAAGCGCATTCCCAATATTTGCTTTAGCCATGTTTGTTTCCAGCAGATTCAGCCTGTCCAACTTATTAAATTTCTCTTCAAAATTGTCCTGTCCATAAATAAGACAAGTTGCCAGACAAAACAAGATTGTAAAAATGATATATCTCTTATTCATTACTTATTCATTTACTCATTGAACGTAGTTTGTCAACCTCTATTGCGGCTATAATGACAGGAAACAACCCGTGACAGTCATTTAACGCTGTCGGACGCTCTAAATAGTAATTAATATCCGTAGTTCCGTTCGTTCCTACCGTGATGCCGTGTACCTGATATTGCTCATCTATCATCGTTTCTATCCCCTCCCATCCTTTTTCAACGATTGGGATGTATTTCTTACTATCCAGCCAACCATTCATGATACCGCGAGCCATGCAAAGCGTAAAAATTGCCGTACCGGACGTCTCAAGATATGATTCGGGAACATCGAGTACATTATGCCACAGGCCACTTTTATCCTGCCATATAATCAATCCTTCTACATGATCCCGGTAATGCTTCAGCATTTTCTTATATAACGGATGATTCTTAGGTAACTCTGAAAGAATATTAGTAACCGCCCACAAAGCCCAACCGTTTCCCCGTGACCAGAATGGAAGTTTAGCCGGTTCTCCTGTGAACTGTGCATGCTGATATAATCTGACTTCCGGATGATAGACATATTTGTTAAATGCAAAAACCATTTCTGCCGCTTCATTCAGTCTTTTCATCTTCTCCTCCTTGTTATCCGCTAAACGAGACGACTGCACCAGAAAAGGAAGTGCCATATACATATCATCTACCCAGACAGTATATTTCACAGGATTAATACGATTGAAATTACCTTCCGGCGTGCGAGTTTGCACATGGTCCAGATAATCCTGCATTTCATTAAATAAAGCCATGTATTCAGGTTTTCTCTTTGTCGGTTCGGTATTCAGCAAAACTTCTGCATAAGGAAGTAACGGAGCTGAAGTATAATCCAGCAAATACCCTTCAACCAATTTATGATCCCAAGCATTAAAAGCATTGACCACATATTTTTGATAAGCCATATACTTGCGCTTTTCAAGAAAGAAATCGCAGTAAGTACGACAATATCCCGAATAAGGTTCCAACCCTGTATACTTACCCAGCATTTCCATAGCCATAGCCAAACCTGCCGCATGATAATTGAATGCTGTATATCCCTCTCCCCACGGTTGATGTATCTCGGCATTTGCAGCAACGATGTCCAACCGGGGAATAGTCCATGCAACTGCTTCTCCCGCATAACCGTCATACATCTTACCTGTAACAAATTCCTTCTCAACAATCGACGCTTGATTAAAATCGGTATCAGGGAAAGTCCCGATAATCAGCCATTTCGACACGTCAGACAATGGCTGTTCTATCTCTTTTAACCCGGTAAGAGTGAAATGGAATCCATGCGGGCGTAAATGCACTTTCCAATTCCCGGATGGTGGTGCAAGGGATTTGATGAGTATCTTATTTACACCTTTATTCAGATGTAAATCAACTTCACCTTTGAGTATAAAATCACGCTCAATATAAACAAAGTCATCTTTAGACATACCAGGATGATTCCAGACCTCCTTGCCATTCAGGATAATCTTACAAGCCCCATAATTGACAAGAGACAACTTTACCGTTTTGTCACTGTCCGCTACAATGGTAGACAACGCATAAGCTGTACCTTTCTGACAGAAGTTTCGTGAAAAATCCACAGTCTGCACCACCCAATAATCTTTATCTCCCGCCAGCTTCAGGTTATAATAGAAACGTACATCCTGAAGCACTTTATCAGCAACTTTACATACAGTTTCGACAGGAGAGCCTGCCGCCATCCTAAGTGATGGCAGCAGACATGCTATCAAAAATACCATTTTGAAAACTATTCTCATCATTCTACTTTTTTTATTGACTTTATAGTAGCATACTTATTTTAGTTTGAATCTCTGTTCTTCCACATTCCACCCCTTTATGACCAACGAATTATCCAATACTTTAGATACAGCTGTATCAATAGTCACTTTACGTGACTCTCCGGGTAATAAAGAGAAGAAGTTGTCGGTGTAGAAACTAGGTCTGACCGGTTTATTGTTCCTATCCAAAAATTGTATTTGTGTAAAGAAGGCAATATTCCGTGAAGAATTCTTCAATTCTATATCTATATAATAATTGCCACTATCTGTTCTGGTCTTGTATTTAGCCGATAACCTTACTTTTGGCAATTGATCGATAGATTCGAAACCGGAAGTTGCAGGCCCCGTAAGTGTCTTGGCTCCTTCATAACTGTCCTTGGATCTCCAATAAAAGTTACTTCCCACTTGTTTGCCTTTATCATCCAACAAACGTAATTTGATAAAATGCACCTGCGAGAGTTCCTCCGGAAAATCTATTTTAAAAGCATCATTCACCACTCCGTCTTCAGGAATATCAATAACCACCGACTTCTGCCAGATATTACGGCTCTTGATATCATAAACTTCAGCCGAAACCGTATAACCTTTAAAAGACCGGTAATAGTCATTGTATACTGAAACCGTATTTTTCAAGTAATCAAATTGCGGATGAAGAGGTTCGAGCGCATTTTGAGTATGATAAAGGGAAGCTGTCGGTTCAAGGGTATAATCCCACATTCTGCCGGCCACTTGCGGAACAGGACATTGATGATACCAGAATAACAAACCGGAAGCATATCTGTCACCAAAATCATATTTATTATAATTCCAGCACTCCCATACAGATTTTGAGTTCATTGCTCCCACAAACTGCCCCTTTATAGCAAACTCATCAATACTGGATGATTCACCGTATTTATCCGTCAACTCTTTATACATGGTAGACATCAGGTGGAAGCCACCACCATCATGATAATCCCAGACTTCTTTATTTATCGGCCAAAGATCTTTCTCGTCCATCATTTCGCGTAATGTCTCAACCAAAGGTAAGGTGGGTGCTCCATATTCCGGATTAAATCCGTCTATTCTGCTTCCCCGTTCCGAAGCGGTATTTTCGTAATGTTGCATCGGATTAACTTGCTTGTAAGGACTTCCGTCATGCACTCCGCAACATTCCGATTCCATCTGATAACCGCGTGTACCGTCAAGCCGGTTAATAAGAGCCTCCGCATCAGGCATCTCTGTACTTTCATTCGACGAAACATAATAAGCGAGTGACGGATGATTGCGTATACGTTTGACAGTTGACTCTACATTGCCCAAATACAAAGATTTATCCTGTGGATGTTTAGTATCTCCCGTCATCCAAAATTCCTGCCATACGAGGAATCCCATTTCATCACACAATTGGAAAAAATAATCAGATTCCGCAATACCACCTCCCCAAAAACGAATCAGATTAATCCCCGACTGCTTGGTATAGCGCAACTCGGCATAAGTTCTTTCATCCGAAGTACGAAGCATAGCTTCAGGAATCCAGTTAGTACCTCTTACAAATATCTTCTTACCATTCACATAGAACTGGCGCGAATGATCGGGCGTATTTTGATCCGAAGTAATTTCCCTGATACCGAAACGCGTTTTAACAGAGTCACAGACGATCCCATCAATCGCTACATCCAGTTTAAGCTCATACATTTCGGGAGCCCCCTTGAACAACGGCCACCAAAGACGCGGGTTCTTAATGATAAGTTGAGGATATTCATCCGGAGTAAAAACTACCTCTTGTGTTTCTCCTCTAAAAAGAGTAACGTTCTTGCTAAATTTAATTCCCTCACCGACAATCTCTCCACTAACCACACAATTCACCTTAGCAGATAAAGTACTCGGATTGGTAACCTCCACGCTGACAGTTTCCCGGGCTACATCATAACCCGGAACAGACAGCTTTGACTTCACAAACGGATATCTTACCACAGCACCCCCGGTAGCATACAAAGAAATGTTTTTCCAAATACCCGTATTACGGTCCCGAATACCATCCAGAAAAGTAAAATCCCAGCCTACACTCATCAACATCGTCGTATTCAGACCGATATTACCGTCACCACCATTACGGAATTCCCCCGGAGCCCCCCACCATTTGGAAGCAGTGGTACCGGGCATATCAACCGGATATACCTTTATAGCCAACGCATTGGATTCACCGACACGGGCATACTCGGTAATATTGATAAAGTCCTGCTTGAACATTCCGTTGACAGTACTAAGCAGGTTTCCGTTTACCCATACTTCCGCACGGTAATTAATACCATCTACCTGCAACCAGATTACTTTATCTTTATAATCTGCCGGCACATCAAAATTCGTCCGGAACCAATACGTATAAAAATCCCGTCCGGTCTTTGAGATATCCGGAATGATTCCTTTTTCCAACTTATTATTTATTCCGTAATAAGGTTCCGGATAAACACTGTTGTATACAAGGGAATTAAGTACCGTCCCCGGCACGATGGCAGGAAGCCATCGTGAATCATTATAATTAATCCGGGATATTTCTTCAGGTAATTCACCTACATCGCCCGCTTTCATCATGCGCCAATCAAACTCTCCATCCCCCGATCCATACCGGGAATCAAGATAAATCCGATTAGAGTCAAGATGCCTATTGAGAGGTTGTTGTGCAAAAGCAATTCCCCACAATAGTAAAGGCAGTATCATACAAAAACATTTCGTCAACATAGTTCTGATTTTTGTTTTAAATTGGCAGGAGTTATTTCACCCCCATTAATAATAGTAACGTGGCTTCGAATAGGGGTCTTCGTCTCGAACCTGAACACTGACACCATCCTTTTGTGCAATTTTCAACTGATGCCCCTCATTGGTAGAAAATACCATTACCCCATTCTCATTCTTGAACGTTATCTCCGGAGTAGGAACACTGGTATTCGCAGGCACCACCTTGACATATACACCAAACCACAAAGCATTGGAGGGGAAGAGCAATTCATCAAAGCTCAAATCTTCCACATGATATTTCTCACTTGTTTTGGCCCGTTTCACTTTAGTAAGACTACAACCCTTGATCTGATTATTATTGTCCAGTATGTACGGGAACAGATATACGTAGTATCCTCTGTTGTTGGCGTTCAATACCACTTTACCCTCTTCCGACGATACCTCTATCCATTGAGTAGACAGCCCCACGCCAAAATCAAATAACGTACTCGAAATATCGCTCTGATTTCCTCCCCATTGGTCACGGTGCCACAATGTAGGCAACCTGTTGTAGACACATAAAGTAGACAGTTCTTTCTGATCGGTAAAACCATTCACGTGAATATAAGACCCCGGAATAAAGAGTGTAGACCTAGCACTGGTACTTGTGCCCATAGTTGCCATACAATGAACCTGTTGGCAATAGTAACTTCCCCATCCGGACATACTACCCATAGCCGCTTTCTCGGTCTGATAAGACTTAAAAGTAAACGTATAAGAACCGGCTCTACCATTAATCTCGAACGGATAAGTCCTGTTATTTTTAAGATTTGTCGCCTCATCAGGGATTATATATTCCGCAGGAGTATTTCCCGGCTTCAGGAATTCACTGCGAGCGTCATTCCCGGCATTGTATTTACGATCATCCCGACTGATACCTACTACGGGAGTATAGAGTTTAGGATGAGTGACCGCCATCTTCAATATATACATATAATCCATCACCTCCGTTATCTCATCCTGCTGTGATCCTGTTACATATTCGTGAATTCCCCAAAGAGCATTAAATATAATATTATCATAATCACGTGAAAGGAATTCATCTATGCCATGCACTTTAAAGTTATCATAAAAGACTTTCCATTTATCTTTGGCCAGTTGTGTCAACCGGCTATCTTTGAAACGGGCTCCCGCCAGCGTGAGCGTTTCCACATAGAGACTATATACATTGCTATACGCTACGCCTGCACGGTTGGCAGCAAATACTTCTACGTCCCAACGACGTTCGGCGGCAGTGACCAGACGTTCACACGATTTCAAGTATGCAGTTTTCATACTCGGCAGCATCCTGTCCTGTAAATCCCACAATTCTCCCAACATTCGGCGGGCGAAGAATAATGGCGGGTTCCGGTCTCCCACATTATCATTAATTCCCCAAGCCCAATTACCATAATACGAAGAACTCTCATCGGTGACCTGTGCGGCAATTATGGTCTTGAGAATCAGCTCTGCCCGCTGAACCGAAGCAGCTTCACCGCTTTTAAAAAGCAAGACCACATATTCCAACGTCGAAAGATAAGTACCTCCCGAAAGAAGCTTGATGGAAGAATCGTATGTTTTTCCTAATGTTTCCAACCGGGTTGCTTCCGCTGTGGTCAATAATGACGGATGATCCTCGTAATCGGGATCCGGTTCCGGTTCTGGCTCCGGTTCAGCAGCGGCCGGAAGCGGGGGCGGTAATTGATAACCGTCCCACATATCACCATTGCACCCGACCAATGCCATTAGAAAAAGACATGGAATCAAGCTTCTCACTCTCAATATCGAACTGATAGATTTTATTATTGATTTCATAAATTGTACAGATTAAATGTTCATACGAATTAATACCATCCTTTATTTTGCTCCACTTCAAGTGCACCGGCAGGGTCCAGACGGTCTATGTGATTCTGCGGTATCGGACGAAGTACATGGTAAGGTTGTATATTACCGGCAGTACCACCTATTGCATTATGTGCCTTGAACCGTTCGATTAGTTTCTCACAACGGTTAAGATCATTCCAGCGATTGTCTTCACCGATCAACTCACGTCCTCTTTCATCGAGCATCAAGTCTACAAACTGGTCTAACGACAAACTGCTCAAATCAGTTTCCTTAACCGTCATCTTCGATTCAGTAGAACTTGTCAGCTTCTCCCCTTTCCCATTAATTACATTCAGATTCGATCTCCATTCTCCTGATTTATAAGCAGCACGCTTACGAACTTCATTTAATCGGTCGGCAGCCTTATCATACAACCCCTGACGTCCATAGGCTTCCGCTGCAATCAGATATGTTTCTCCCAGTCGATACACATTGAAATTACGGTGTCCCGGTTCATACATAATATCGGGGCGGTCTCCATTTGCCCATTTTTCAATAATTGGCCAAAAATCCCTTACACTTTCAATTCTTTCCATCGTCCACAGATTATGATCCTGCGAACCGAAAAGTATTAAGGAATCCCGTTTGCTTTCAAATCCTCCCTCTGCCAACGGAATACCTTTATAATGGATAGGTCTCATAACAATACATGTATCACCTACTTCAAACTTAGGTTTCCCTTTCAATGCAGCACTAGGAGACCATATCACCGTCGAACCGTCTTTAATATCGGCCCATTTAGGAATCGTTTCGGAATTATTGGAGTACCATACCGATTTAAATGTTTTTTCGCCGCGGGAGTCATTAGTGTAATCAAATAATCCTCCATGTTTCGCCTGGTCTTCCATCACCCAAAATGTCTGACGAATACGTGACCAGGGTCTACCGTTCGCGATATCGCGAATCATTCCCGGCTGATTAGTATACGAACCTGTGGAATACATGTGCATCGGGTTACCCTCTCCGTTCCACATCTCATCTTTGGTATAATTGACAGTCAGAATCACCTCTTTGCTGTCTTTATTGTCAAGCAGGAAAATATCGGCAAAGTTCTTTTCCAATTCATATTCGCTACTGCCGATAACCAAATCAGCATATCGTGCAGCTTCCGCCAAATCCGTATCTTGCGTACCACGAGTTGCTTTCGCTTCTGCACTAACGGCACTTCCCCGTGTGAGATATACCTTAGCCAACAAATGTTGTGCAGCTCCTATTCTGACACGACCGCGCTCTGCCGTTTTAGGCAAATAGTTATAATCAGCACAATATTTCAAATCTTCAATAATCTGGGTATAAACCTTATCAACCGGCGTTCTTGGAATATAAGTCTGGGCTTCGAACACCGGTTCCAGAGGCATCGGGATAGCGCCGAATTGCTGCATCAGGTCAAATAAGAAATAAGCTCTGAAAAAACGCATTTCAGCGGTTCGTTGATTCTTCCAACTTGCATTTTCATTCATGTCCTCAATATAATATAGCCCTGTGTTACAAGCCGAAATGGCTTCATACCATTGGGTCCACAGCGAATAAAGAAGACTGGTTGAAGCATTCAGTGCGGTAGCCTGATATTGGTCCCAGGCATTACCGTGTGTTCCTGTGGCAGTCATGAACAAATCAGTCCCGAATAATGCATAATTGTGGAAACGTTCTCCACTAAAAGGCCACCTCATTTTTGAATAGATCGAATTCACCACAGCGTCTATACCCTCCGGTGTTTCATAATATGCCATCGTAGCTTTTGAAACTACTTTTTCCTCCAGAAAATCATTACAAGAGAAATTCACAAACAATAGGCAACTTGTTATGATTGTTAAAATATATCGTTTCATTGTTATATACATTTTAATGTTAGAAACTTAGATTCAGACCGAACATATAAGTACGTACCATAGGATAGTCATTACCATGTGCAGCTTCCGGGTCCACACCAGAGAAATTAGTAATAATGAATGGATTCTGTACAGCGGCATATACACGGCAACGTTCTATAAAAGCTTTGCGGGTAAAGGTTGCAGGAAGCGTATAACCCAGTGTTATTTCGCGCATACGCAAGAAAGAACCGTTCTCGTAACGAAGTGGGGTGATGTAAGTCGATCCTGTTGTCGGACTCTCTGCATCCCGATAAGGCTGCGGATATCTTCCTCCCGGATTATTGGGTGTCCAATAATCATATTTAGGCTGGTTAGCTCTCCCGTTAAAGCCCATATCTGCCTCATTCTTAATCATACGACCGTAATCGGCATACAAAAGGAAGGATAAATCAAATCCCTTAAAGGAGAAATTATTCATCATACTGGCTGTAAATTTAGGTCTCGGATTACCTAATATAACTCTATCGTCTTCGGGAGTGAGTTTATTATCTCCATTTTGGTCTACAAGTTTAATAGTGCCGGGAACATAATTTGTATTACCCGCTTTATTCCATACTTCCATTAAGGCGAGATCTTCTTCCGTATTACTCCAGATTCGATCAAATTTATATCCATACCAGGCACTGATAGGTTCTCCAATAAACCAAGAGTTACCGACATCGTCACTTTTACCATTATATAATTCTACGATTTTCTCCCTGTTCATAGAAAACACCCAATCGGTTGACCAACGGAAACCTTGTTTCGAATCTATATTAACTGTGTTTAGTGCAATTTCCAAACCTTTATTCTCTGTTTTCCCCACATTAAACAAAATACTGCTATACCCCAAAGCAACCGGAAGTTGTCTGTTCATCAACAGGGAATTCGTGTTCTGTACATAAAGATCCAAGCTACCGGAAATCCGTCCTTTCAAAAAGCCGAAGTCGATACCGATATTGGTCTGGTTCGTATATTCCCAACCTAATTGTTTATTTGCCAGTTCACTGGGGCGAAATCCCACAGCGGGAGTCGCATCTCCAAAAACATATTTAGTATTTGTCAATAAACCTTGTGTCTTGTACGGAGTTACCGCAGAATTTCCGGTACGTCCCCAACCGGCACGAATCTTCAGATTAGACAACCATTCATGTGTATTCTTCATAAAAGGCTCTTCCATTATTCTCCATGCCAGGGCTGCACTAGGGAAGGCTGCCCATTTATGTCCGTCAGAAAGGACAGACGCACCGTCATAGCGAAGTGATGCAGTCAGCAAATAACGATCTTTCAAACTATATTGCACTCTTCCCAGGAATGAAGCCAAACGACGCTCGGTAAGATCACTGCTTACAGAGGTTACTTCATTGGCAGAAGACAAGTTATACCATTTTTGAACATCAATTGGAATCCCTTTTGCACTGATATAGGATGTTTCCACACTGGAACCCTCGATAGACTGAACCACAGTGGCAGTAAGATTATGAATACTTCCGAAAGTCTTCGTATACGTCAGCATATTATCCAATGTATAAGCATACGCTCTACGGTTTGATACACTTGCAGTGTTATCTCCTCCAGTGTTCGCTCTTGTCTTGGAAGCTCTGAAGTCACCATCCACATACATATCATAATCATAACTGAAACTGGATCTGAATGATAAACCGTCGATAATTTTAGCTTCCAGATAGACATTGGCTAATACCCGGTCTCTTTTACGCTGGCGTACTACAGCTCCATCAACAAGATCATATAATATGTTGTAATTACTATTATCATTACCAGGCAGCTCTATATAATTACCATCTTCGTCAAGAGGGAAAGAAGCGGGCCACATCTTGGAGGCATTTGAATATAAACCGGTATCAAGGTCTTCCAATGAATGTGAATACTGGAAAGTAACCCCAGCCTTAAACCGGCTACTGATTTGGGTATCTATGGCCGAACGTGCGGTAATTCTCTCAAATCCCCGGTTTTTCACAACACCATCCGTATTTGTATAGGTTGCCCCGAAAGAATATTGCGTCTTCGCCGAACCTCCACGCACATTAATGTTATGATTTTGAGTGAAACCATTTTGAGTAACCGCATCAACCCAGTCAAATCCTCTCACTTTATTGGGGTCCCAATATGTGCCGTCTTCATTCCATCCCATCATCACCGTACGCAATACATATTGGTCTTCGTTAAACCTCAACATATTCATATCCTGTTCCATGTTGGCTACCGGACTGTCATATTTAAGATTTCCTTTAGCCTGACGATGAGATTCACGCATATATTCGATCCACTCGGCTGCATTCATCATATCCAGTTTCCGGCCAATAGTCTGAAATCCGATATAACTGTTATAATCCACTTGTGGTTTCCCCTCTTTTCCCCGTTTCGTAGTGACAATAACAACACCGTTTGCACCACGCGAACCATAAATGGCGGTAGCCGATGCATCCTTCAATACATCTATACTCTCAATATCACCCGGATCGAGGAAGCTCAATCCTGTAGAAAGCATCATCCCGTCCACTACATAAAGCGGATCATTCGAGGCTTGAAATGAACGCGTACCACGTATACGGATTTCAAGGCCTCCACTGGGAGAAAAGTCTGTTTGAGTGACCTGAACGCCAGGAACACGTCCCTGCAGTGCCAACTGGGGATTTGTTACGGTGACCTCTTTTAATTGTTTAGCAGATACAGATCCTACAGCACCAGTCAAATCGCTTTTCTTCACTGTACCATAACCAATTACAACTACATCATCAATCTCATACGATTGAGGCCGTAAGGCTACATTGATCTGTTTCTTGGTACCTACGGCATGCGTAACAGTCTTATACCCGACAAAGCTGAATTCCAGCGTTGCTCCATTTGAGACATTTATCGCATAATTTCCCGAAATATCAGTGACTGTTCCTTGAGCAGTCCCGAGTATCTTTACAGTGACACCTATTAAAGGTTCTTCCGTATCCGCATCGACCACACAACCTGTAATTGCGTTCGTCTGCGCCAAAGCGAGTGTTCCATAGGAATAAAACAAAAGCAAAGATACAACAGATAAGATCTTTCTTTTCCATGATTTAGCCAGATAGCTCTTGAATTGATTTTTTTTCATCGGTTAACAAATTGATTTTAATAATCCAGATAACAAAGACAACAACACTCTTGTCTGGATGCAAATGTGGTGATTAAAATCCTGAACTATGTTTCCATTTCTGCCTAATAAAAGCGCATTTTGGCGAGGCTGTTTTTTTTAAGCAACAATGAATACCTTGGCCAAAAATACAATTTACTGTGACTAAACAAACATGATTGGAATTAAAAAAGGCAGTATTGAGTACATATTTGGCAAAAACAGGCATATAATCCAAGAATTTGCCGTAGGTTTTCACAACTGCAATCATTACTTTTGAGAAAAAATAAAAAGTATGCAGAACCCCATAGTCTATATCATGGTAATCTTTACCTGTCTCTCTAGTTTGTCTGCCCATGCATACAATTTGAGACAGATTAACAGTATCAACGGACTTTCCAACAGTTCCGTCATTTGTATCATGCAAGATGACGAAAGATTTCTCTGGATTGGCACTTATGACGGTCTTAATGTCTATGACGGACATAATATACGGACTTACAAACCTGCAATCAATAATTCGACCGGGCTATCCAGTAATGTCATAAGGAAAATCCTGGAAACGTCTGCCGATTATATATGGCTTAGCACCAAATGGGGACTGAATAAATTCAATCAGCGCCGCAATAGTATAGAAGAGTATTACGAAGAGTTTAATGAAGATTGCCATTTTGCCACCGATACACATTCACATTTATATATTCTGGGGCATACGGGATTTCTATCACTCTATCAGGATGAGCAGAAAAAGTTCATAAACCTGCCCATCGATCCGGAAATAACCAAAAGTAATGTGTCCGGAATGACAGTCGACGAGGATGGCACTATCTGGATTCTATATAAGGGCACCTTAAAAAGATACAGCATTCATGAATCAACAGACGGAGAACCGACTATCATGCCTCATGCCGATTTCATGCATACGGACGCTATTGATTATCTGTTTAAAAGTGACAATAAACTAATAATCGTAGACCAAAAGGGAAATATATTTGAAATAAAAGGAGATCAACAATTATTCATCTGCAATATCGAGAAACTAATGATGGAAAATGGAGGAATTTCCTCCATCATATATGATAATGAAGATATTCTGATCGCATTTAATTCAAATGGCTTAATCAGATTGAATAACAATCAAGGGAATTATCTGCCGGAAAGGATCAGAATTGATTGCGGAGTGTTTTCCCTATGGAAAGATCAGCAACAGGACATTGTCTGGATAGGGACCGACGGACAGGGAGTTTATGCGATGACAAAAGATGAATATACTTTCAACGGCATTAATCTGACGGAACTACCTATTGAAAAGAAACGCCCGGTGAGAGCTGTTTATGCAGATGACGACAATAACCTCTGGCTTGGAACGAAAGACAATGGAATCATACACATCAAGGACTATCAGTCACAAAATTACTCACAAGACAACGTCATACATTACACTACAGCCAACGGACTATCCAACAATGCTATCTTTGCCTTTGCTTCTACCCCCAACGGCTTACTTTGGATTGGTTCTGACGGGCCTAATCTGAATTATTATAATCGAACAGACCATAAAATACACACACTGGAAAACCGGACCGGACTCCCCATAAAATACGTACATTCTATCCTGACAGATACCGATTCATTACTATGGGTAGGTGCAGGAAACGAAATCTTCAGAATCCGGATCGGAAAGAACGGATATAAATTGTATACGGATGATATCGACCGATATACCTTTAATGTCAAAAACAAACATCGGTTCAATCAGATTTATGCATTATGTTTTGAAAATGACTCCATCATGTGGATAGGAATGCGGGGAAATGGAATCATACGCTTTAATACCCAAACTTCCAACAGTAAATATTTCAGTTTTGAAGACAATGGCATCGCACCCATGAACGATGTACTTTGTTTCCATTACAACCATAAAGGCACATTATGGATAGGAACAAGTTATGGCCTAATACGTATGTCATTAAAGAGTGGAGAAAACTTTGCTTATGAAAACATCAACGAGACACACGGACTGCCCAACAATACAATTCATGGTATCACTGAAGACCATCTGGGTAAACTCTGGTTAAGTACCAATGCGGGGCTTATCTTGTTTGATCCTGAAAAAAGGACTTTCAGAAACTTCAATAACAAATCCGGAATAAAAGTAGTTGAATACAGCGATAATGCTTACTTCAAACGCTTGTCCGATTCCTCATCCTTTTTCGGAGGAGTCAATGGTTTGGTCTGGATTAATAAAGGGGATGATTTTCAGAAAAAATATCAGCCCGAAATATACTTTACCGGCTTGAGGATATTCAATAAGCAATACAATATAAGTGACTTTGAGAAACAAGAATCAAAAGGTAATCAGTTAGTGTTGAAGCACCGCCAGAACTTTTTCACTATTCAATTTGTGGCTATGGATTTCATTAACGGTGAAAATGGGACCTATTCGTATAAACTCGAAAATTTCAGTAATGTCTGGATGCACGCACAATCAAATGAAGCACAATTCACCAATATCAGTCCGGGAGAATATATACTTCATGTCAAGTACAATGACGGTTTAGGCACCGACATCCCAACTCAATCAATAGCCATACAAATTCTTCCTCCATGGTATAGCTCCATTTATGCCCAAATCATATACGTAATGCTCATCGGAGGAGGTATTTGGATAGTCTATCTCTTTTTAAAGAGGAAATATAAACAGCGCAAGGTTGCCGTAGCTCGTCAGTTAACCGAAAAATATAAAGAAGAGATGTATGAAAGTAAATTGCGATTCTTTACTAATATCACACATGAATTCTGTACTCCCCTATCGCTTATATACGGTCCCTGCATCAGAATAATCGATAGTAAGGAGGCATCTTCATCCATTAAGAAATATGCTAATTTAATCAAATCGAATACCGAACGGCTCAATGGGCTTATACAAGAAATTATAGACTTCCGACGGATGGAAACCGGTAACAAGATATGTGTGATTAAACAGTTGCCTCTTGGAATAATTGTCAAAGAAATGATGGAATCTTTCACTGATATTTCCGAAAGGAACCATATTGAGTTTGAGGCCGAATTCGACAATACCCTGATATGGAATAGCGACGAAAGTTGCTTCGTTAAAATCGCCAACAACCTGCTCTCGAATGCCTTCAAATATACTCCGCCCCGCGGCACTATACGTATCAGAATGTATATAGTAGAGAGTAAGCTAATCTTTTCGGTCTACAATACCGGAAAGGGAATACCGGAAAAAGACATTTCCAATATTTTCAATAGATATACTATATTAGATAACATAACAGAGAATTCAGTGAATGAGTTGTCTGCCCGCAACGGATTGGGATTGGCCATTGCTTATAGCATGGCCGAGCTACTCAAAGGAACTATTGAGGTAGAAAGCATTGAAAATGATTATACTTGCTTCACTGTGACACTGCCTTATCTGGAAGTAGACAGCCATGCGAAAGAATCTCCGGAAGAGGAGAAGAAACATTCCGTAGAGTCCATAAACTCGGCAAACAGTTTCACAGAAGACAACGATCTTGCTATCTTATCTTCTCTACCTTCCATCCTTGTCATTGATGACAACAAAGATATTTTATGGATGATAAAAGACATATTCCGCGAAGAATATACCGTTTTAACTGCCGAGAATGCAGAAGAGGGGATGAAAGTATTAAAGAAATATAGCCCCGTCCTTGTCATTACTGATATTATGATGCCTGGAATCGACGGAATTACATTGACCAGACAAATAAAGCAGAATCAGCATTTAATGCATATCCCCATCATTATTCTTTCGGCCAAAAATGATAATAATGATAAGGTAGCAGGTGTCAATTCGGGTGCGGATATATACATAACCAAACCTTTTGATGTCAACTACCTAAAAACTGTCGTAACCAAACTTCTGGAAAAAAGCAAGAATCTGGAAACTTATTACTCGACATCAGCCAGTGCCTTTGAATTTATATCGGGACAGTTGGTCGACCGTGAAGATAAAGAGCTTATGGAAAAAGCGATTCGAATTATCGCAGAAAACATCAGTAATAATGAATTTACCCCCCAGGAACTTGCCAGCAGCTTACAAATCAGCATCCGCAATTTATATCGTAAATTCGAACAACTGAATCTGTCTCCACCAAAGAATTTCATTAAAGAACAACGAATCAACTTTGCTGCCAAACTTCTTGTTACCACTTCACTTACTATTGAAGAAATTATGTATCGAAGTGGATTTATGAATAGATCTCATTTCTACAAGGAATTTATAAAACGAATGGAAATGGCTCCTAAAGATTATCGTTTGCATCATAAGAAATAGTAGAAGTAAAGATATCTTTACTTCTACTATTTTTGAAGATTTTCTTTAATTTCCTTCGCCTAACTTTCTTCTGTATCAACTTTTCCCGCACCTTTCCTGTATTGCGAAGGAGATTTACTAAACGAATTCTTGAAACACTTACTAAAATAAAAGGGATCATTAATACCCACTTGAAAACCTATTTCCGATACATTCATTTCAGTCGTTAACAACAATTCTGCTGCCTTCTTCATTCTGAGTACTCGCACGTACTCATTAGGAGAGCAACCTACAATTCCTTTTAGTTTGTTATAAAATGTAGTACGTCCGATATTTAATGTAGAAGTATACGATTCAAGTTTGAACTCTGCATCAGACATGTTCTTCTCCACAATAGCATTTATTTTATCCAAAAAAGCTTTATCCCTATCAGTAGCACTTATCAACGGTTGCAATGTACCCGGTTCGGTAGCAAATTTACGTTGTAGTTTTTCACGTTGTTCAACCAACTTCACAATACGAGCCAACAAATATTTCATGCTGAAAGGTTTTGTAATATAAGAATCCGCTCCAGCCTGAATACCTTTCAGTTGATGTTCCTCGGATGAATAAGCCGTCAATAAGATTACAGGAATATGGCTAATGTTGAAATTGGCCTTTAAGCGTTTTGTAAACTCCAACCCATCCATCTCCGGCATCATCACATCACAAACCACAATATCCGGTTGTTCCTCTATTAACTTTTCAAGTCCTTCCGCCCCGTTAGAAGCTGTCGACACAGTAAAATACTTCCCTAGTTGAGTTTCAATAAGATTACGTACATCATCGTCATCATCAATCACCATCACTTTGTATTCTTTAAAAAGCTTATTTACTGACGCCTCTAAAATTTCTGCTACACGTTCTTCTGAAATAGATGTATCAGTAGTCAGTTCCGTCACTGTAATTTCCTTCTCTTCCTTTACGGTCTCTATGATGTCGGCAGGATCATAATTTTCATCCGACATTGGAATAGTAAGCGAGAAGCAAGCACCTCCCAACGTTGAATCCACATAAGTCACCTGTCCTTTATGTACCTTAGCTAATTCTGCAGTCAGATGTAATCCGACACCAGTCCCTTCCGACGCATAATGAATCTGTTCAAAACGCACGAACAACATTTTTTGTTTGTCAGCAGGCACTCCCGGTCCATTATCCGAAACACTCATCGTAAAGGTATCATTCACCGTTGAAAAATCAAGTTTCATCACAATCTTACCCCCTGCTGGAGTATTCTTAAAAGCATTGGACAAAAGATTATAAGCAATCTTATCCATTTTACTCCTGTCAAGCAACATGGACTGTACAGGTTTATTAGATTCAAACAGGTATTCTATCTGCTTTTTGGCAGCCATGTCTTTAAACGCCAGATAAATATCATAAAAGAAGCGTTTCGCATCCGTCCGTTCAAGCTTTAATTCCATCTTGTTATTCTGTAAACGACGAAATTCTAATAGCTGATCTACTAACCGGAGCAAGCGTCCCGAACTCTTTGAAAGCAGACTTAACTGTTTACTTACAGAAGAAGGCAGATCTTTCTGATTAGTCAAATCCTCTATCGCCCCGCGTATAATAGTCAACGGAGTACGGAACTCATGAGATATATTAGTAAAGAAGCGCAGCTTATATTCAGTCAGTTGTTTTTCAACTTCCACAGCCATATTCAGCCGATGCATTTTCAGGACAAGCCTTGAAGTGAAATAGATAAGTATCAGTCCTACGACAATATAGATCATAATAGCTGTCCATGATCTCCACCAGGGCGGAAGAATGATAATCTCCAGATTTGTTTCCTGCTCACTCCATACTCCGAAGCTATTGCATCCTTTCACCTTGAATACATAAGTTCCCGGGGGAACATTTCGATATGCAGCCATATTGTTACGTGATGCTCTATTCCAGCCATTTTCATATCCTTCCAAATAATAAATATATTGATTAAGCTCAGGAGCATGAAAATTCAACATTGTACATTCCAAGTTAAAAGAATTCTGATTATGGGCTAAAATCACTTTTCGAGTATTGATAATGCTTTCAGTTAAAGGAGAATCCAAACTTTCCGGTGTAACAAGATTCCCATTAATTAGGAAACCAGTGATTGCCACCTTAGGAGCATATGTATCAAATGTAATACCGAATGGATTAAATGTATATATTCCGTTATAACTACCAAACATCAATTCACCATTCTTTATTTTCCAACAAGATAATTCATTAAAAATGGCAGCATGGCGATTATTGGAGAAAATAAAATTCTCAAAACGCTTTGTTTCCATATTTAGTTTTGAAATTCCACTCTCCGTACTTACCCATATGTATCCTTCCTCATCTTCCAAAATCGCTTGAATTGTTTCGTTAGATAATCCATTATCTGCTCCATAATGTTCAAAAGTAGATCGTTCCAGTGACTTCCCTCGTACCAACAAATTAAGTCCTCCTCCCGTTGCTCCCAACCAGATACGTCCTTTACTATCCTCAAAAACCACTTTTATCTCATTATGCCCTAATGATTGCTGATCTTCAGCTTGTATATGTAGAACTTTAAAATTCCGTTGATCCTTAATTAGCTCATCCGGCTCAAAAACGATAACTCCGTCATTCGTTCCAACCCAAATAAAACCTTCTTTGTCTTGAATCATGGAACGCATCATTCCTTGCTGCTTATTACCCAAACCAAACTGCTTAAAGACCAATTGTTCACGAGCCCCTTCCGCTAGCTGTAACCCACCGCCAAAAGTAGCCAGCCACATACGATCCTTACTATCACGCATGACAGTAAAAATATTATTAGTAGAAAATGTTTTTTCAGCCCGACTATACTCTTTTATAATCCTATTACCTTCGGGAGATAAGATTAGTAATCCTCCCCCTTTTGTTCCCAACCATTTATATCCAGAAGCATCTTCCGCAATAGTAAACGGTAAGCCATCTGCAATTCGATGATTATACAACTGACGTTGAGTAGAATCACAGACATGCAGATTTCCATCTCGAGTACCATACCAATATTTTCCTTCTAAATCCTGATATATCAAACGAACGGCATTATCCCGATCAGCGTTGCCGCCTGGAGTAGGATAAAAAATATCAAACGGATAATTCGTCAAAGAAATCTTAGAAACACCTCCAAGTTCAGTACCTACCCAAATCTCTCCGGATGTGTCTTCAGATATAGAAAGCAAATAATTAGTTGACAAATCCTTATCAGCTGTATAATGATACTGCTTTCCTGTATTATCATCAATAGCAAATAAACCATTACCGAATGTAGTAATCCAAATTATATTTCTTGAATCATGATGTACCTGAAAGCGTTCTTGATTGATTAGAGAAAGAATATCAGCAGGAATCAACTCCAAAGGTTCGAATGTATTATCCGAATGATAACGCCACAATGTTCCTGACATATTATACACCCATACATGCCCCTTATTATCAATTATAAAATTTGCATTTCTCAAATTCTTTCCTTGGAAAAACTTTTCCGGAGACATCCATGTTTTATTTACTGTATCAAATAAGAACATGCATTCGTTGGTAGCAATCATTATTAGTCCATTATTCAACACACATGAACGGGCATGCATCGTAATTTGTGTTGTAGGAAATGAAATGGTGGGCAAAAAGAATTTTCTCAAATTATCAAAAATAAGAATACGATCTTCAGCTATAAAATATAAGTCATCTAGTTCTTGTGCTCCATAAAAAGTAGTCCCTTCAGACATTGTATTTACTTTGTCGTGAGCCACCATAAACAATTCCTTATCTCCTCCTATCCATATTCTACGATCAGAGTCTTCAAAAACAAATGAGACAGATTGCTCACTCAATTTTTTCTCTGTTGGCCGCCAAACAACCAACTCTCCACCTACATGGCTAATACGACAACATCCTTTATCTCCCCACAACCAAACATCTCCATTAGACTCTACCATCATCTGACTAAAAATCTTAGAAGTGTTTTGCGGATCATAATCAATCATTTTCTCTAATTTCGTATCATAACAGAAAAGAATATTCGAAAATGTATGTATCCAAATATAGCCATCCTTATCTTCAGCAATACTGCGAATTCTACTATCCGCCAATAATTGAGCAGTAGTAATCTTAGGCTGTATCACCATAAACTCCTTTCCATTATAACGGTTTAATCCATTGATTGTCCCCATCCACATAAACCCACGGCTATCCTGCATCATACATCTAATTGTATTCTGAGACAAACCATTTCTATCTGTTATAGTGCTGATATTTAAAACATCAAAAGCAGTGATTTTACTGCAAAAAAACAAAAGGATTAAGGCTATACGGGCTTTCCACATTGTGTTTTAATTTAAAGAATAGTGCAAATATAAACGATAAATCCGAAAAATCCAGCAGAAAAAAACTAAGAATATAGTCTTTTAAGCATGTTTGAACTAGGCTACATGAAAATGTACAGCCGTCAAGGTACATTATAAGCAAATCACATACCTTTGCTTTATACAAAGTTTGAGAAATCGTCAAATAAGCAGTAAACATATACAACCACATTATTTATATATAAAACAGTAACGTTTATGAAAAACAAGTATTTAACAGTAGTACTAGGAATACTGGTTCTCACCGGATGCAACAGCAATGAATATGGTGGACCGGATACCCCTGGTGCAAAAGCTGAAATCTGGGGAAGTATAAGCAGTCCTCAAACACGCTACCACGGCTCCATGTGGGGTCAGGGAGAATGTATAGGTGTATCCGTTACCGGAGGGGATACAGAAAGCACTAATATCTTATATCAATGCTCCGGAGAAAACGAACAACTTTTTACTGCTGTAGGTGACCATAATGATATTTATATCAAAGGAAATGGTAAAGTCTCACTGACTGCATATCACCCCTACACCGGCATCAACGGTACAGCAGGAGGGCTCGTTACAGTAGACACCAAAAGTGAAAATCAAACCGCAACTAATCAACTCAATATCGATTGGTTGTTTGCTGAAGCCACTACTACCCGAAGTAATCCTCTGATCAATTTTCAATTTACACATCAACTGAGCCAACTTAGCTTGATTTTCAAAAATAAAGATGAGAGTAAACCCGGAAATGTTTCTTACACTTTAAAAGGATTTATCACAAAGGGATTCTTCAACACCTTAAATGGCACAACCTCTTTAGGAACAGAAAGCGAAAATGTAAGCGTACTAGTAAATGACAATACATCAACAACTTCGACATTAATTTTATTACCTCAAGAAGTAGTGCAAACTACAATAGAAGTGGTAGCCGATGGGATTTTTTATGAGAAAACAATAGATAATATAACATTAGAAAGCAATAGAAGACACCTATACACAGTTACTCTGGGGGGAGAAGGAGAAAATCCTAGTATTACCATCACAGAAAGTGGCATCACAGATTGGCAACCTAGTAATGGAGGAAATATTAACTCTACAACTGATGTTCCTGAAACAGATACCGCTTTTGATTCTTCCTATTGGAATAACTCAGGTGAGACACAAGATATAAAATCGCAATCAATCGAAAAATAAAAATAAGGAAATATTTTCCCTCATTTCTAATAAATATAAAAAAACAAGAAGATATGAAACGAAATATATTTATATATACAATAGCACTTGCATGCTCTTTACTTATAGCGGCATGTTCACAAGACGAAAACATTGCTCTTTCAAACAATGATAAAAATAAGATTCTAATTAATATCACAGATAAAGCTATATATAATAGTAGCAAAACCCGTGCAACAACAGATGAAACATATAAAACAACATTCGAAAACGAAGATCAGATAGGTCTGTTTGCCGTTAAAAATGGAGAAATTGCAGGCTCAATTAAAAATGCATGCCTAATTTACAACAAGACTCACGATGTATGGATACCTGCAAGTGGTTCTTTATTTTATAGCAGTGAACTGGAAGGAGCCACTTATTATGCATATTATCCTTATAGAGAAGAAGTTAGCAATTCTTTTAATGCATCCGCTGAAAACCCTTTTGCAGAAATCATAAGTAACTGGAAGATAGGTGCTAATATGAGTGGAAGTGAATATACCCAATATGACTTGATGACAGGCTCGGCAGAAGCTGAACTATCCGGTAAGAATTACTCACTCAATCTGAGATTAGAACATCAAATGGCAATGGTAGTTATTCAGTTACCGTCCACCACATATGAATTTACAAACCAAGGAACAACAATAGCCCCATACAACATTCCTGCTGCTAATCCAACATTCAAGTTAACCAAAGGAGAAAGTGAGAATATAGAAGTGCAACCATATTATGAACCAAGCACAGATAAATATCGCTTATTGATAAACCCTACAACTACTTATAAAATAAATGGTACTTTCATTTCAAGCGAGAACAAGCAGTACGAAATCGCAATTACAGGAATAGAAAAAGGAACATACGCACCATACACTGTTGATGGTGGAACAAAAAAAATACAGCACGAACTGAAGATTGGAGATTTCTATTGTGCAGATGGCACTTTAATTAAAGCAGATCAAGATTTAGAATCAGAAGATAAAACCAAAATCATTGGGGTCATTTATCAAATAGGAACCACTGAAGCTATAAGAAAAGATTACCCTGAATGTACGCACGCACTGGTATACGCATTAAAACGTAACGAAGGAACCGGACAAAGATGGGGAACTGTATCCAGTGTTAGCAATAAGACATGGTATACAGACATTCTTCCTGCACCAGTCGGTACAAGTTCAGTCAACGGCCAAAAAATTCCAAATGAAGAAGAGTTTTCAAATACCGGCTACCAAGATACCAAAGCATGGTTAAATTCAGACATCGCTGTTGTTGAAGCAGATATCAACTCTGTTGTAAAAGAGAAACTTTCCAGCTATTCAATCCAGGCTCCATCATTCACGACCGGTTGGTATGTTCCATCAGTCAAAGAGCTACTTATCATACAAGAGCGAAATACTACTATCTCAAGCAGCTTAACCAAAGCCGATGGAGAAACACTATGGCAAGATTCTTCATGGGAGCGATTAACTTCCGGAAGTGGTTATTGGACATCCACACTACGTAGTGAGTCAACAATATGGGTATATACCGGACTTAATGAGGAAGGACATCGAGAAAAGAATTATCTTGCCCTCAATCTAAAAGCAAATTCATACTACCGCTTCGCACTAGCATTTTAACACTTAAAAGATCAAGAATAGCATTATGAAAAAGATTATTTTAATTATCTCATTAATCACCCTTAGTCTGACAGGCAATGCACAGATTATCAAAAACAATCTCCTTGATGGATATAAAACCGGAGACAAGTTAGAGAAATCGGCATATATTGAGCCTAAAGCAATGATTCAAGAAAATGCTTGGTGTGCTGCCTATACTAAAGATCCCAAAGCAGCAACAACATCAAGTCCCATAATTGGAAAGGAACTAAGTTACCCCGAATATCAGGAAGGTGGTCCATCCATACAATTCGGATTTGAGGATGGGATAAAAGGGACACGTTCCAGTGTGTATTCTATGACATCATCCGGCAAAACATATCGGCAAGGTAGTTATTACCTTGCTTGCCTTGTCAACTTCTCAAAATTAGGAACTAAAAAACCTAGTGAATTTTTAGCATTAATCGCTAACCATGTAGGCGGTAGTGCACGCGGAAACATATATGCACATCGTAATGAAAATGGCAAGTTAAAATTCACAGTTGGACTAGGTAAGAATCGTACGGAAGTTCCCAATGAATACAATTTCCAGAAAACCCATTTACTCGTATTAAAAGTAGACTACACTAATAATCGAGTAGAATTATTCGTAAATCCGTCTCTAAAAGGAGAAGAGCCCCAATCTGATGCTATGGCTAAAGGAGAAGAAGGTGCATTAAAAGCAGGACTAAAAGCAATATCTATCAGAAATAACCACACATATCAAGGAAATATTGGAAATATTCGTTTCGCCGGCCGCTGGACTGATATTACTACTAAATAATATATAATATTAAAACACTATTTCCATCATAAACTCTCCCTTATTTACTAGGTATACATTTATCCAGATAAACAAGGGAGAGCTTTTTGCATAAATCTTTCTAATTCATCATTTTTTAAATAATCTTTTTGCAGCTTGTGCATAACGTCTGCCTAGTATTATTGGGCTGTCTGCATCAAAATGAGGATCTTTCTCATTCTTCAGTGGCTTTAGCCCCTCGGACGAAACACAGGCGCTATTTGGAAGAAAAGAAGAAATATCCTTAATCATGTCGTTAAATGGTTTTGTTCCTTCAGGTATATAAGGCTTCTTTGTCCAGTTCCATTCTGCCAATTGTCCTACAATGACAGGTAAATCAGGTATTCCCAAATCATTACGAAGATCCGTCATTAGCTTTATTATTTTCTTTTTATATCCTTCAGGATACTGACAATCTGTCTCTCCCTGATGCCAAATAATAGCTTTCAGTTTACCATATTTCATTGCTTCCTTAGTTCGGCGTAAAGCTTCATTATAATAGAGCCCACCTGTTTTCTCTGTGCTCTTCAGCCAAGAGCGGATGGAAGTACCGCCACGAGCATTTACTATCAAGCCTACCGGATGTTTTTTAGAAGCCATTGCTTTAGCAAAACTATATACAGGTCCCAAATATTCACCAGTAAGTCCCCTTCCGATAGTAGAATAACGATTTAAAGGATTTACTGCTAGCTCAAACTGGTCTTCGGCATTTAATAAATAAACATTCTGCATCGTATCCATCACTGCTGGAGAAAGTTTTCCTCGTCCGGCCATATTAGATTGTCCAATACAAAGATACAAATCCATATTCTTCACAGGCTTGCCTGCATGTACCATAGGTATTCCCAGTAACAATATCTCTACAAAAAGGGTGATTACATTTTTTCTCATTTTATTATTCTATCTTTTAAAAATTCAACTTACTATTTTCCAAAAATTCAACCTCAATAATTGGTAAATAACGTTCTTCATCCGCCTTTTCCTGTACGCGTGTATTTGATGTTTTATCCTCTACCTCAACAATTTCTCCGAAAGCATCTTTCACGCTAACAGATCCCTTCAAACGGATAGTTATATTATCCGTACGCATCGGCTTTGTTTTCAAATGTATATATCCCAAATTTCGTTCTGTCTTTCCACTCCAAACAAGGGTATTTCCTGCATATACCTCTAACGGATAACTATTCTTACGCCACCCTCTTAACTTCAAACAGATATCATCAATATTCGCCTTACGTTCAAGCTGATAAGTAATCCAAGCTGTACTAAGCTGCCCATCATTACTCCATTCACTAAGTTCATCATCATCATAACTTTTCACTACATTCTGGCTATTAGCACCTGCTTTAGCCGAAACAATACCTATATTAATTTTTCTATCTTTATATGAAGAGAACAATGGCGTTTCACCTTTATCTAATCGCCCTTTCAATGTCATCTGTGGCAAATAGTTACTTACTCCATCAACTTTTTCCACCGGAATAGTCTCTAAGGTTATAGAAGCCTCAGGAAGTCCTTTCGCTTTTGCTGTAAGTATCAATTTCCCGGCTTTCGTTGTACTACGGATAAGAACACGATTTACTCCACATTCTACAGGTAAGTCCTTACTAAGGATATAATTATCCTCACCCTGCGCAATACCACCGCGCCATTCAGCTTCACCTTTCAAATCAAATTTGACGATCCGATTATCCAATGGACAACGTTTTCCATCCTTATCTACTACCTCGAATTGAATAAGTGCCATATCTGCTCCATCGGCATGAAAACCTTCCGGATTTTGTATAGCTGTCAATCTTATATTTGTAGGCTCACCAACAGTAGTCAAGACATAGCGACTCAATTCTTTTCCAGCCTTATTATAACTGACAGCCTCCAGTTTACCCGGTTTAAATGCCACTTTATCAAAAGTAAACAGAAAATCATACTCACGTTCTCCTTCACCTAATAACCGGCCGTTCAAAAATAATTCCACTTTTTCTCCAGTAGATACTACATATACAGGTTTCACCGTATTTCCCGGATAATTCCAGTGACCAATTATATAAGTCTGTTCAGATTCTATATCTACCCAACCATTCCACATCACCTGATGCGCAAAGAACCCATCTTTCTCGATACGCATAGCATCAGTCACACCACTACGACGATAATTTTCTGCTCCACGAAAGTGTGTATTACTATCAGAGAAAATAATCTTAGCTCCTCCAGCATTGACTCTCAATCCAGTCCCTGGACGCTCACGCCAATAATCATACCAGCGACGGACTAATTCAACCGCAAACTTATCCTGATTATGATTATAGCTCTTGGCAGATGCTCCACGGTGTAAAGGACCGTCACCCTCCTTATGATATGGGTAACTATAATCATCCCAATATTTCCTTAATCCTTCATCTCGACAATATTCCATTGACCACATCGGATGATGCCTACTCTTATTAACATAAAGCATCTCACCACCATATTCTGCTTCACGAATATCAAGCATCTCACGAGAACCAATAGCACGTCCACCATAAGGATCATATTTATCACGTATTGCTTTCATTTCCAACATATGTTCACGCTTAATTCCCTTATTTCCACATTCATAAAACAAAATACTCGGATTATTACGATTATAAATAATTGCATCACGCATCAGTTCTGTACGTTGTTCCCATTGACGCCCCTTGGAATCCCGTTCCTGATCACCTGCTGGCATTGCTTGTATTAATCCGACACGATCGCACGACTCCACATCCTGTTTCCACGGAGTAATATGCATCCAACGCACGAGATTAGCGTTACTTTTCACGACTAAATCATTAGAATAATCACTCAACCATGCAGGAACAGACATTCCAACTCCCGGCCATTCATTAGTTGTACGCTGTGCATAGCCTTTTAAATGAATCACACGATCATTCAGCCAGACTTTGCCTTCGCCAAATTTTGTTTTTCGAAAACCTGTTCGAGTATTCACTTCATCAATGACTTCATCATCAGCATTTACCAACTTTGTTTTCACTGTATATAAATAACCATATCCCCAACTCCAGAAATGAAGATTATTCACTTCAGTCTCCGCTTTTATAATCTTTACCTCTTTTGATTTCAAGCACACATCAGGCCCCTTGAATACTTTGACATTTTTTCCATCTGCATCTACTAAAGTTACCAAGAAACTTAACTTCCGTGATTTATGACTGTCATTCTTCACTTCCGATTCCACATGAATTTTAGCCTTCCGGTTTTTAATATCAAAATCTGTTGCATAGACATAAAGTCCAGTTGTTTTCAAATTATTATATAGTGGTAAAGTCTGATATACATCATTCGTCACATGCAAAAAAACATTTTTAGGAATGCCACCATAGTTACAATTGAAACGGTTATCATGCCATTGAAATTTTGTATTTGTACTTACTTCCTTATAGCTCCAGTCATTATCTACACGTACAGCCATAACATTATCGCCATTTTTCATATAAGGAGTTAAATCAAATCCCACCGCCATAACTCCATTTTCATGCCTGCCCAAATGATAACCATTCAAATAGAAATCAGCTCCCTGACGAACTCCTTCAAACTCAACAAAAACCTTACGAGCATCTAAAACAGCAACCTTAAAGTGCTTACGATACCATACTATTGTATCAGTCAGTTGATCAATGGCAACTTTAAAAGACTCACTTTCATTAAAAGCTCTTGGAAGAGTCACCATGTTCCAATCACTATCCTCAAAACCAACAGCTTGTGCATTAGGAACATCACCAATCTTTAATAGCCAGTCACTATTGAAATTATATTTTTCACGTCCTGCCGCACACCCCTCTGACAGGTTGAGAACGCATAGAATAAATGTTATTACTAAAATTCGCTTCATCATCTTATTTTTTTATCAAATCTGATCCAAGATAGTATCCTAATTGTGTAGGTTGATTATAACCTATATTCTGATTGACAGCACTCATCTCATAGACATGATCACTCATCAAATAAGGAAATTTATATTCAGTAGGATACCATGTACTAAAAATGCGCAGTTCTGTGCCATCCTTGGTAATCATAATAACCTCTTCACGCCAATCTCCGGTGATATCACCATAGAAACATGGATTGGATTTGGTACCATTAACAGTTGTCACATCATATCGATAAATAGTAAACATCCTGTCATTAGAAGCATTCTTCACAGGCGCGTCAATTGCACTTTCATTCAAAAGTTGCCTGTTCAAAGAACCAGACCACCAAATCGCCATATTGCAGGATTGTGACTTATAACCCAAGTCTACTCCAGTACATGAATATACATTACTCCTGAACCACCACATTTCGCAACCTGGAGACTCCGGATCTATATCAGCAACTAATGCACGTCCTATATCCGAAGAATCATCGTATTTCCATATTACTTCTCCTGTGTGAGCATCTCGGAAAGCCGCCCCGACTGCTCCCGTCTCAAAGCAAGACCAAACCTGTAACCCCGGTCTCGACGGATCGAATTTACCCAAATGTAATGCGTCTCCATGACCAAAACCTGAATTGTTCAATCCTTTTCCATCATGATCAATAGTACAAGCACCATATACAACCTCATCTAATCGGTCACCATCTACATCACCCACACTCAAACTATGATTCCCTTGTCCCGCATATGAACCATGAATACCATCCGTGGTATCAAATCTCCATCGTTTCGTCAATTTTCCACTCCCAAAATCCCATGCCTCCAAAACCATTTTATCATAAACTCCTCTACAAATCAAAATCGAAGTATTTGTCCCTGAAAAATTTCCCAAACCAACCCGATAACTGCTGGAACGTTTATAATAATTGTCTCCCCAATCCTCACTTGTCCCTAAAGAAATATAATTTGTACGAGCCAATTCTTTCCCTGTAGCTCCCTCTATGACAGAAAGAAATTCCGGCCCACCATGAATGTAATTTTCTCCAGGAACCCGATAATCAGTCTTTCCATCTCCATCAATATCCCCAATTTCCGTTCCATCACCAAATATCGTCCCTTCGGAAGTACGAAGAGCAATCTCGCATTTTCCGTCTCCATCAAAATCATAGACTGCAAACGAGGCCGAGTTCCCCATAGGAATATTAGGACCTGAAGCTATTCTCCACATAAATTCCCCATTCAACTTATAAGCTTCAAATAAGGTCGTATGTCTGACCTCGCTCGTTGTACTACCTTCACCTCCATCTGTTGTCGAAGTATGCACCAGTCTCTTTAAAACAATTTCATAAATTCCATCTCCATCCAGATCACCGACACTAGCATCATTAGCTTCATATAGAAGCAGAGGGCTCACATTTACTGTACTCTGCAATGGAATTGATAAATATGGTAGTCCTTCACTAGCCTGCCGAGCCGTAATTGTATAAGTATCCAATGTTTCATTACTATTGGCATAGCATAATCTATATGTATTATCAACAGTACGATCTGCCTCTACATCCTGATAATTAGTAGAGTTCTTTATTGGTTCTGAGTTCAACTTTATTTCCATAGTATTACCACTGGTACGATACAAATCAAATGCTGTAGAAGCATCATCAATAGGAAACATACGCCAACTAACTAATATCTTGTCATTAAATTCTCTAAACTTCTTCAACGAAGCATCCGGACGACTATTAATAGATGCCCATAACATCCGTTTCAAAGGAGAAGCCATATTAGTTGCCGGAGAATAATCAGGTATTTCCAAAACTGGCGATTCATTAACAATTATCTCATCATCTGTACAAGATGTAACCATACATAGACCTACAAACACAAAAAGTATATATATCTTCATTTTTCGCTATTTAAGTTAACAAATTACAACTTCCTTCCTTAAAAAAATGGCACCGTTTCAATTCTCATTAAAACGACACCATTTACTAGTCTAATCAATCTTATTACAATTTAAGCAAGATATCATTTCACATTCTCAAGAAATTCAACCTCTATAATCTTAAGATAGCGTTTTCCTTTCTGTTTGTTATCTTGTAGTTCCATTTTATTGGTCACTGTAGCCGCCACTTCCACAATTTCACCAAATGCATCACTTTCTGTAGCACTACCTTTTAAAGAGATTGTTATTTCATCTGTACGTACCGGAATAGTTTCCAAATGAATATAACCCAAACTTTTATCCGTATTTCCTTTCCAAATCAACGTTTTCCCTGCATACACCTCCAACGGATAACTATTTCTACGCCATCCCCGTAATTTCAAACAGATATCATTAATCTCTGCTACACGTTCAAGTTTATAAGTAATCCAAGCGGTTGATAACGCACCATCATTGCCCCATTCACTCAGTTCATTATCATCATAACTCTTTTCTACATCTTGTGTATTAGCACCCGCTTTGGCAGAGACAATGCGTACTTCTCTTTTTGTATCTTTATAAGATGGAGTTCGAGGTGTTTCATCTTTATCAAATCTCCCTTTCAATGTATATTGAGGTAAATAAGTTCCCAAACCATCTTTTATAGTAACAGGGATTGTTTCCAATAAAACAGAAGCATCGGGAAGTCCCTTAGCTTTCGCAGTTAACATTATTTTTCCTGCTTTTGTAGTACTACGGACAAAAACACGATTTATACCACATTCAACTGGTAAATTCTTACTAAGAATATAATTATTTTCACCTTGTGCAATGCCACCACGCCATTCAGCTTCCCCTTCCAAATCAAACTTAATGATTCGATTGTCCAGTGGACAACGCTTTCCTTCTCTATCTACAACTTCCACTTGAATCAAAGCCATATCAGCTCCATCTGCCTGAAAGCCATCGGGATTCTGCATAACTGTCAATTTCAAATTCGCAGGTTCACCCGCAGTTGTCAAAGTACAACGGCTCAATTCTTTTCCTTTTTTATCATAACTTACAGCTTCTAATTTGCCCGGTTTAAATACAACTTTATCAAAAGTAAATAAGAAATTATAATCACGATTGCCTTTACCTAAAGACTCCCCATTAAGAAACAATTCCACTTCTTCTCCTGTAGATACTACATACACAGGTTTCACTGTATCTAGCGGATAATTCCAATGACCAATTATATGAGTTTGGTAGTTTTCTGTATCTACCCAACCATTCCACATCACTTGATGAGCGAAAAAGCCATCTTTCTCAATGCGCATCGGGTCAGTCACACCACTACGACGATAATTTTCCGAACCACGATGATGAGTATTGCTATCAGAAAAGATAATTTTTGCTCCACCGGAACTAACTCGTTCTCCCGTTCCGGGACGTTCACGCCAATAATCATACCAACGACGAATTAATTCAACTGCAAACTCATCCTGATTATGATTATAACTAGTAGCTGGTTGATTGCGATGCAAAGGTCCATCTCCCTCTTTATGAAACGGATAACTGTATTCATCCCAATATTTTCTCAGTCCTTCATCACGACAATATTCCGTAGCCCACATCGGATGATGTTTACTCTTATTGATATACAGCATTTCTCCTCCCCATTCAGCTTCACGAATGTCTAGCATCTCACGGGAACCAATAGCACGACCACCAAACGGGTCATATTTATCCCGAATAGCTTTCATATCCAGCATGTGATCTCGACTAATCGAATTATTACCGCATTCATAGAACAAAATACTCGGATTATTGCGATTATAAATGATCGCATCACGCATCAACTCCGTACGTTGCTCCCATTGGCGACCTTCCCTATCTTTTTCTGAGTCTCCAGCAGGCATGGCTTGAATAAGGCCAACACGATCACATGATTCTACATCTTGCTTCCATGGTGTAACATGCATCCAACGAACAAAATTAGCATTACTTCTCACCATCAGATCATTTGAATAGTCACTAAGCCATGCCGGAACAGACATTCCTACCGAAGGCCATTCATTACTAGTACGTTGAGCATACCCTTTCATTTGTATGACACGATCATTCAACCAGATCTTTCCTTCCCCAAATCTAGTTTTACGAAAACCTGTACGCGTTGTTACTTCATCAAAGATTTGTTTCTGAGCATCTACAAGTGCAGTCTTCACCATGTAAAGATAACCGTATCCCCAACTCCAAAAATGTAAATCTCCGACTTCGGTAGCAGCTTTAACTATTCTTGTTTCTCCAGCTTTTAATGTTATATCAGAACCTCTAAAGGATTTTACAATTTTACCGTCTGCATCAATTAATGTCACCTGATAACTAAACCGACGAACTTCACGACTATCATTCTTCACCTCGGATTCCGCATGAATCTTTGCTTTGCGGTCTTTTATATTTATATCAGTCGCATAAACATATACTCCTGTTGTTTTCAAGTGACTATATAGTGGAAGAGTTTGATAAACGCTATCTTTTACATACAAATAAACATTTTTGGGGATACCGCCATAATTAGCATTAAAATTGCGATCATTCCACTGAAATTTGGATTTTGTTGCCACCTCACGATATTGCCAGTTATTATCAATACGTACAGCTAGCACGTTATCTCCGTCTTTCATATAAGGTGTTAAATCAAAACCTACTGCCATTACACCATTCTCATGCTTTCCCAAACGATGTCCGTTCAAATAGAAATCACCAGCTTGACGTATTCCTTCAAACTCAATAAACACTTTCCGATTACCTCGATTTTCAATCTTAAAATGTTTACGATACCACATAACCGTATCTGTCAGTTGCTCTATCGAAACTTTGAATGCTTCATCCTCATTAAAAGCTCTCGGAAGTGTTACCTTGCTCCAATCATCATCTTTAAACTGATTTTTCTGTGCATCAGGAATATCACCTACTTTTAAAAGCCAGTCGTTGTTAAAACTATATTTTCCACATTCCGTTGCATATCCTTTAATGACAAATGCAAAAGTAAAGATATACAATAATATAAGAAATTTATTCTTCATACTAATTCTAAATTAATAATTATGTTTTAATCACTTATAAGCCTCATTCTGTTCATATAATCCTTCTTTAACCTTCATCTGTGTATCAGGAATCGGATAAAGATAAGTACCTTCTTTTACACGATCAGCATATTGAGCAACTAAAGGACGAGTGATATTGCCTTCTGAATTAGTGGCATAGTGCATAAACTTGTCTTTCACTGCTTGTAGATTATTATGACGAACAAGATCATGCCAACGGATACCTTCAAAAGCCAATTCCCTACGACGTTCTTTTTCTACACACTCTTGAAATGCATCCGGTATTCTATCCGCATCATTTAATTCACTCAAACCAGCACGAGTACGAATCTTATCCACCATATCTATTCCTCTATCCGTAGGGCCCACAATCTCCGCATACATCAACATGACATCTTCCAACCGGATTAATGGATAATTAATAGGAAAATAAGTACGATCTATTATTTGACCATCAATATCGGAATATCCCAATTCCTGTCTCTTAATCTTATGTTCCATAAATTTTATAAAGAAATCATCACCCGAATACCTTGTAATTTGGTTTGGATTATCTTTATTGATAAATTTAGTTGTATCAATAGTTGCCAGACAACGTACATCCAGATAATGTCCTTCTGCATCCTTTTCTTCTCCCAATAGTTCTTTCAAACCATCCGCACATCCCATACTCCATCCTGCCAATTGTACTGCAGTATATTGAGAGGGAAGTTTAGGAGTACATATACCTGCCATAGGATTACCATAATCTTTGGATGCAATATATTGAATCTCAAATATATGATACTTATTATCATTGTCACTAATCCATATCCTCTTCCATTCATCAGCATTTTTCGCCCAAAACTTCTTCTTTATATCAGCGTAGTCTATCACTTTCTCAAATAAATCTTTTGCCAATTCTTTTTTACTTTCATCATACAAAGGATAACCTGCCATGGTTAAATAAACCTTGCCAAGTAAAGACTGTGCAGCCTGCAAAGTAGCGCGTCCTGTGGAAGTTGTCTTTCCCAAATAATCAGTAGGAGCATCATTTAAACTGGTTATAGCATAGTCCAAATCGGGTATTATAGCTTTCTCATAAATCTCATATGCTTCTGATTGTGGAACGGACATGGCCTCAGTTATAGTCAAAGGAGACAACGTTAAAGGTATACGTCCAAAATAACGTACTAAATCAAAATAGGCCAATGCTCTTAAGAAACGCGCTTCCCCTATCATCTGTTCTTTCGTTCCTTCTATGGTAAATGTTACTCCATCTACTTTTGACAAAAAGACATTGGCACGATATACAATCCGGTATAATTCCTCCCATGCCCCACTGATAGTGGAAGTAATAGCTAAATTAGGATCATAGGTACTAATAGCCAAATAATCCCGTTGGGCCCCAGTATATTCACCACACCAAACATTATCAGAACGAAGTTCCGACATTAACAACGAATATTCCGACACTGGAAGTAATCCATTATAAATACCCATTAACGCTTGTTCCATCTCTTTAGGTGTCTTATAATAATAGTTCGTTGTACGAGTGTCCACTGGTTCTACTTCCAACCAATCACTACATGATGAAAAGAGCGATGCTAAGCATAGAGCCCCACCTAATATATATTTATAAAGTTCCATAATTTTCCGTTTTACTAAAATGTAACATTAACTCCCAAAGTAATCGTTCTCGGTTGAGGATAAGCTCCATAATCGCAATCTGCAGTTTTACCACCATTATTAGACTCCGGAGAGAATCCCCCATCATATTTATCCCACATCCAGACATTCTCTGCTGAAAGATACAAACGAGCACTGCTAAGATATTTAAACCTTTTAACAGGAATACGATAACCAAAAGTAATATTCTTTATCTTTATAAAGTCTGTACTATATAACCACCGTGAATCATACAACGAACTTGTATTTTTATTATCAATACCTGGAGTTTTTCCATCTCCCGGTTCTTCTTCCGATCTCCACATATTCTTCCATTTAGCTAATACATTAATAGAAGCTCCCATACCCGGGCGGTCCATGGCTCGGCCTAATACACTATAAAGTTTACCGCCAGTTTGAGCCGTTAATAGAATCGATAAATCAAAATCTTTATATCTGAACGAATTAGTGAAACCAAAAGTATAATCAGGTGACGGTTTACCTACTAATGTACGATCCTGATCATTAATAACTCCATCATCGTTAGCATCGCGATATCTCACGTCACCTACTTGTGAGTTTGTCATTGTAGGATATTTTTTCAAGTCTTCTTTAGTTTGATAAACCCCAACAGCATCATACATATAATAAGCTCTCAATGGTTGTCCTACCATAAACACCTGTGTATTAGAATCACTATAGCCAATGAATACGGTAGTATTATCTTCTCCCAAACTCTTCACCTCATTTTTATTATAAGAAACATTTAAGGATGTGCTCCAACTTAACTTCCCTGTCAGGTTTTGCGTTGTCAGTTCCAACTCAAAACCTCTATTTCCTATACTACCAATATTTCCCCAAGCCTTGGTAAATCCCATAATGGCAGGAACAGAAACTTTATACAGGAGATCTTTGGTAGTTTTATCATAATAGTCAGCAGCCAGCACAATACGGTTATTAAAAAATCCCAAATCTACACCAATATTCCAGCTATGTGTCTTTTCCCAACCCAGTTTTTCGTTGTCAATTGAACTCGGTGCAAAGCCATTTACCAAACTTCCCAATGAGTAATTCGCACTCTCCATCAAGCCTAGAGCAGCACTATTAGAGATAGAATTATTACCATTCACCCCCCAACTGGCACGCACCTTCAATTGATTTATCACAAAATCTTTAGGCCAAAATTTTTCATTTGATATACGGTAGGCTGCTGATACAGCAGGAAAGGTACCCCATCTATTCTCCCTGCCGAAACGTGAAGAGCCATCCCGACGAATACTCGCTGTCAATAGATAGCGATTATCGTATTCATACTGGAAACGTCCGAAATAAGAAAGTAAACGAGTAGGGGTCGTTAAGGTAGCAGATGCTCCAGTTATCGCCTGATCATTCAGACTAAAAACTTCTAAAGAGTTATCCGCAAATTGTTTTGCAGACAAACTACTCGATGCCCCGGAAGAAGACTCCATAGAATAACCAGCCATCAAGCCTATTGTATGTTTACGGAAAGTCCTATTATAGTTCAATATTGTTTGAAACAAATATTTATGGGAACGTGTATCAGAACGGTTTGCACTTGTATGGTATCCTTCGCCCACTTCCCATTTTTTCAAAATAGAACTTGGAGTAAAAATACGTCTATGCTGACTTGAAAAAATATAAGATCCGGTTGCTTCCAGCTTTAATCCTTTTAATAAATCAATCTTCAAATAAGCAGAGGAGTTTACGTTAATATTTTCCCAATGATTAACATTCTGCTCCATAAAAGCTATTGGACTCACATTAGCACTTGCCCATAAATAACTATCATAGGGCTCTGCACCTTCATATACCCCCGCCTCAGGTTCAGCAATAGGACACATAGACAAAACTTTCTGTGCTTGTTGATCTTTTCCTTCAATGCTTCCTCCTTCATTCCATGTCATAGTTGGAGCAATATTAAATCCCATTGTGATACGATCAAACAAACGAGACTCTACATTTGCACGCAAATTCAAACGTTTATAACTTGTTTCAATGGCAACACCTTGCTGGTCAATATATCCCAAAGAAAGACGATATTTACTATTTTTATTACCATTAGATACAGATAGTTGGTAATTCTGTATAGGAGCCAAACGAAAAAATTCATCTTGCCAGTCTATCAGTGCCAAACCACCATAATTAGGCTGAGACCAACGCGGGTCATTCATATAATAATAACTAACTTTACCACCATTCATAACTAAACGAGTTTCCCAGTCATCATCAGCAGTAGCTCCTTTGGCAGCATATTTCTCTACATATCTATAATTATTATATGCGGTACGAAAATCAATCCATTCTTCCGGACTCAGTACATCTACTCTTCTCTCTAATTGTTGAATACCATAAGAAGCTGAAAAATCAACACGAACTTTATCAGACTTCGATGCCGTTTTCGTCGTTATCAAAATGACACCATTTGCACCACGTGAACCATAAATAGCAGAGGAAGAAGCATCTTTCAACACCTCAATCGATTCAATATCATTCGGATTAATACTTCCTAGATTATCTACCGGAATTCCATCCAATACATATAAAGGAACTGCATCAGCATTAATAGATGCCGCTCCCCGTACACGGATTTCAAGTTCTTCTCCAGGCGCTCCACTTGTTGAACGAATTTCCACACCTGAAAGCATACCTTGTAGTGCAGAAGCAATATTCGGCGCCGGACGATTCTCTATTTTTGAAGCATCTACCTTAGACACAGATCCTGTCAGGTTACCTCTTTTAGCTGAACCATACCCAATAGCTACTACTTCATCTAATTGAACCAATGATTCTGTCATTTGAACTTTATAAGTTGATTGTACTTTCAACTGAACTCTTGCTTTATTATATCCTAAAAAGGAAATTTCCAAAGTTTTAGCTGTAGATGGAAGATTTAATTCAAAAGCACCGTCCAAATTTGTAATAGTAGAACGGTTAGTACCAATAGCAACAACCGTTGCACCAATAATAGGCTCTTCATTTTCATCAATCACCGTACCTCTGATAGTACGATCATTTTGAGCCAGCAACGTAACTGATTGCAGAACAAAGACAGTTAGCAGATAGAGAAACAGAGTTCCTCTATTTAAACAACTAATGCCGTACTCTGCGTTTTTCATACATGTTATTTTCATATTAGTAAAAACTTAGTTTAAACATTTAATTTTGTGATTTTCATATTGCAAATGTAGTATAGGGACACATTTTAATCATGCAATCCAGTACAAATAGATGGTATAAAGTCCTATTTTACAATTAAACATACTTTTATTTGACCATCATAAGGATTAAAATCAAAGATTATTTTATCTCCTTGGAGATTTACTGATAATTGTTTTTTATTTTGAGAAACAGTTACTCCTTTTACTCCTTCCTTTCTGACTACCATTGTTAATGGTTCCACAAAAAGCTCTTTATTCAGCTTCAATTCAGGAGTAATAACCAGTACATCTCTTTTATCTGACACTTTCAACCGTATTTCTTCCCTCTCTTTTATATAAGAGGCGATTTCTCGAAAAGTACTTACCCAAATTTTATCCTCCATACCTTTCACCTCATCCAAATGTTCCCAAAACAAATCAGGATACTTGAAGGCATCGTAGCCATAATTAATACCGTGAGTCATAGTTACTCCCCAATCCCCATCTTTGATCAAGTCTTCCAACCATTTCGCAAACCGCTGAGAACTTGATTTCCATCCACCCATCGAGAACTGTTTCACACGTGTTGCCACCCTATTTTCTGAAGCTATCTGAAAAATAGTATCAGGTTTATAATTATATGGATAACAATAGGTTACAGGTATAATGCCAATATTAGCCAGAATTGCACTATCATTTTTCTCTATCTCATTTTTAATACGAGCTAACGGCAAACGTGACATTTTCTTATGTGACCAACTATGATTGGAAATCTCATGTCCTTTATTTGCCATTTCTTTCAATTGTTCCCAACTCATCCGAGGAACTTTTGCTTTCATTCCTTGTCCCGTGTAATACCCACATACCCAGAATGTTCCCTTAAACCCCCGTTTCTCCAATTCAGGAAAAACAATTGTGTAATGTTCTGCCAATCCATCATCAAAAGTATAGCTGATAGCGCAGACTTTATCATGCTTATATTTAGCAACATAAACCTCCCAATTTGCTGCGAATACAGAATTAGAACAAATGATAAAACTCCAAATAAGTAAAGAGAATATTTTCATGACTTTTTTACTATCTATTTATCCATTATTGTACAAATTATATTAGAAGCGACAATTTCTTGTCCTGCTCCTGCCATGTGTATCCCATCACCAGCATAATAATCAAGTATTCCGAGTAACGGATGATACACATCAACAACACTAAGTCCCTCTTGGAAAGCCATAGATATCAATTCCGGTATCAAATTATTTAATCTCTGACTAGAACCTTGGAACTTTGAACTGATATTTCTCTCTCTGAGAGGAGGAGGAGTTACGAAAATCAATTTTGTATCCGAACCTTTATAGAAAGTATGTTTTTTTATCTTATTCAAAAGTTTCTCAAAATTTAGTACAACCTCACTTTGACTAGCTTTAAACATTCTTTTTGTATCATTAGTGCCTAGACACAAAATAATATAATCATATTTTTTCTTTTCAATTTGTGCCTGATCTAGATATGAATCGATATTCTTAAGTCCATTTAATCTTTCCTTACCATTATTATCAAACCCAATAGTACGCCCAGCTTCTGAATTATTAATTATTGTCGACTCCGGTAACATCTTCCTCAACTGTACAACCCAACCATCTTTCTTCTGTCCATTAGAATCTCCGATAGTCAGTATATTATATTTTAGACCTGTTATTTTCTTATTATAAGGAATCAAACCTAAAACCTGAGGAATTTGCTCATAATCACTCTCAAAAACGGTCAACTGTATATTACCATACTTACGTACCAAATAGACATCATGACCAAACATTTTTCTATTCTTTTTGTAGTCAAAATTACTACGCTCACCCAATAAATCAAGTATTTCGTGGAAAGATATAAGGCTAGGATCATTCACTGCTTTTATTCTAATCTCATCCATATTCAATATTCCATACTTTAACTCTCCAACCAATCGATTATATATATCCAAAGATGGCGTAACAGAAAGAGAGTCTTTATCCCTGCCATTCACATTAGCATAAATAAACAATTGGGTATCTTTACGTTCTTCGATCAAATACTGATATCTCAATAATAAATCGACATTCGGTGCTCCCCAAACCGAAAATGACTTTACCGGATAATTAAGATTCATATAGGCTGCTAATACCATAATGCCACCTTTACCTGAACCTATTATATGTATATCATTGGGATTAGCATTAGTTTGTCTCAATGCATATTGAATTACATCCTTAATATAGGCCAATATTTCAAGATTATCCATTAGATTCGCTTCTTGATGGCCATCCCCAAAATCTGGACGAATATAATTCCAACCACGTGCTACAATTTCCCTGATTAAAGAATCATTTTGTACAGAATCGTTATTCCAGGTATCAAGATTTACCACTAAAGGCTGAGGAGTTTTACGAGTAGTCTGATACATAAGTGCTCGCTGAGTAGCACCATCTTTAGTAGAAGGAATTTCCACGCTCTTAAATACAGCCCCTTGGTTAACCTCCCCTATATTATCACAAGCCAAATTTCTTTGAGCAAGCATTTGTAAAAATGACAGGGCGCAGAAAAAAAATGTAATTGTAGCTTTTCTCATGATTATTCTGTTTTTACTAGCTTTCACTATTTTAGTTCTTATTATGCAAAAGAAGCGCAAATTTACGAATGCAGCCTTAATCACCATACATTTACATGTATTCCTGTTCAAAATATATCGTCACCGGATTTCCACAGTTTGTTTTGCATCATAATACTTGTTTTCGTACTATATTACAAGAATAAGAAAATACAACACCCTATATTTGCCAATAATAATTCCGCATAATAATTATAACTTAATAATTTATGAAACACAAATTATCCACTTTATGTCTTGCCATTATTGGGATCTTGTTCCATACTTCTATCCTTGCAGAGAACAATCCTCGTAGCTCTATTTTATTAGATAAAGGCTGGGGATATAAACCACTCACCAGTAATAAAAAAGACACGCCACTTACTCCGGTAATCCTTCCCCACACATGGAATGCAAATTACCTGGAAGGTACCACAACATATAACCGGGAGATGATGGTATATAAACGTAATTTGGAAATTACTCCGGAAATGAAGGCTAAGCGACTTTTTCTATATTTCGAAGGTGTCAATTCAGCCGCTGATATTTTCATAAATTACCGGACTGTAGGACAACATTTAGGTGGCTATACGGCTTTTTGCTTTGAGATCACCGATTTCGTACAAGATGGTAATAATGATTTAGAAGTATGGGTTAGCAATGCCTATCGCACGGACATCCTGCCAATTAGCGGAGATTTTAATATCTATGGCGGTATTCATCGTCCTTGTCATCTGATTATTACAGAGAAAAATTGCATCTCTCCTGTATTCTATGCCTCACCGGGAGTGTTTATCCATCAGAATAAAATAACCAAGCAACAAGCAGAAATCAGCGTAGAGAGCATTCTTTCTTTAAGAGAAATAAAATCCGGTCTGAAACTAAAAACAACCATTACAGACGCTAATGGAAAAGAAGTGGCCAGCAATATGACGGCAGTCAGTGAGGAATCTGTCAAACAGCCACTTACCGTCATCGATCCTGTTCTTTGGAATGGAAGAGACAATCCTTACTTATATAATGTATCAGTAGAACTATATGATGGTGACAAAGTGATTGATAAAGTAACTCAAAAAACAGGATTCCGCTACTTTCATGCTGACGCGGAAAAAGGTTTCTTCCTAAATGGGAAATACCTGAATCTCTATGGATTCTGTCGCCATGAAGATGTAAAGGGTAAAGGAAGTGCTTTACAACAGGAGGATTATGATAAAGACATGAGCCTGATTAAAGAAGTAGGTGCAACTGCCATGCGTTTGGCCCATTATCCACACGCGGAACCCATGTATGACTTATGTGATGAAAATGGAATTATATTATGGACTGAAATCCCAATGTGCGGTCCCGGTGGATATGCATATACCGGCTATTTACACAATAAAGGATTCGAGGATAACGCCAAGCAATCCCTGAAAGAACTGGTCTATCAAAAATTCAATCACCCTTCTATCTGTTTTTGGGGAATCTTCAATGAGTTATTGATTACCGACAATAAGAAATTCCAAGAATATGATAATCCGGTTCCCTTTGTCAGAGAAATCAATGAATTATATAAAAAGCTAGATCCGTCTCGTCTGACTGCCTTTGCAACTTGTGTGGACCAAACGAATTACCTGGGTTGTTCCGATCTCATTGCCTGGAATAAATATTTTGGTTGGAAAACCTCTCAGCAATCTGCCGCCAAGTTTTTTGACGATGTAAAAAAGAATTCTAACAACCAGCCAGTGGGAGTGTCGGAATATGGAGCTGGAGCCAGTATTCATCAACACGCATGTCCTATCGACAATAATAGCAAACGTCCTAAAAGAGAACATCCTGAAGAATATCAGGCAATCTGCCACGAAGGTTACTGGGCGGCATTTGCCGAACGCCCATATCTATGGGCAAAATTTATTTGGCAATTCGCCGATGCACAATCCTCTATCCGCCAGGAAGGAGATACAGATGGCATCAATGACAAAGGTACTATTACCTATGACCGTAAAGTAAAAAAGGATGTCTTTTACTTTTATAAAGCAAACTGGAATTCTGAACCGATGCTCTACATTTGTAGCCGCAGATTCACCGAACGCACTAATTCAAATACATTAGTTAAAGTATATAGTAATCTGAATGAAGCGACTCTATATATCAATAACCAAAAAATCGGTAAACAGAAAAAAGATAAGATTAATCGGATTATATGGGATAACATAGCACTCTCTCCCGGAGAAAATATTATTCGTGTAGAAGGTAAGTCCGGAAAAAACATATTGAATGATACTTGTACATGGACACTTAAATAAACGTCTTAATAGTTATGAGAATTTATAAACCGTATTTATTAATGGCCTTGACGCTTCCCTTTTTGTCGGCATCTTGTCAGTCGCAAATCGAATTTGTAAAGATTGTAACCATAGATGAGGTAGGCGCCACTGCCATGCCGGAAGAAATCGCCCCTATTGGTAAAATACCATTTCAGATGACTGAACTTAAAAGACCAGTCTTTCCCGAATTGACGGTCAATATATCAGATAAGGGAGCCAAAGTAGACGAACCTATCACTCTTATTGTCAACCAAACAATCATGGACATTCACAAACAAGGTGGAGGTACTGTCGTTATCCCCAAAGGAAAATGGCAATCAGGGCGTATTATGCTAAAAAGTAATGTGAACCTTCATTTAGAGGAAGGAGCCGAAATTGAGTTTCCCGGAACTGTGGAAAGTTATTTACCTTCAGTATTCACCCGCCATGAAGGGATTGAAATTATGGGGTCCGGAGCATTCATCTATGCCAACGGGGAAAATAATATAGCTGTGACCGGCAAGGGAACTATTTATGGTCCGCCTATGAATGCAGAGATCAGGCAGTTGCCTAATGGAAATACTGTAGTTGAAAATGACATATCGTCAACTACTCCAGTATCACAACGAATATTTGATGGTATAGCCGGAAGAGGATTCTATCGTCCCAAAACAATTTCACCTATCAACTGCACCAATGTTCTGATCGAAGGTATCACTATGGAACGCAGTACATTCTGGAATGTCTGTCCAATTTACTGTGAGAATGTAATTATTCGTGGTATCACTGTAAATTCAATTGGAGTTCCCAGTGGCGATGGCATTGACATTGAATCCTGTAAGAATGTACTAATAGAATACTCTACACTCAATTGCGGAGATGATTGTTTCACTTTAAAAGCCGGACGTGCTGAGGATGGATTACGTGTAGGTAAAGCTACTGAAAATGTCGTAATTCGCTATTCACTGGCGAAAGACGGGCATGGCGGCATTACTTGTGGTAGTGAAACTGCAGGCGGAGTGGAGAATATTTATCTGCACGACTGTGTGTTCGATGGGACACAAGTAGGAATACGTTTTAAGACTCGCCGTAACCGTGCCGGAGGAGTATCCGGTATCTTATATGAAAATATACGTATGAGCAATGTAGGTGAAGCCTTTAAATGGGATTTGCTTGGTAGCAAACGTTATATGGGAGAGTTGGCCAACCGTATTCCACCAAGGGCGGTGAATAAACTGACTCCTGTCATAAAAGACATTAAAATAAGGAACTTTATTGTAGAATCTGCTAATAAAGTATTAAGTATCAACGGTATCCCTGAAGTTCCCTGTAGTAATGTACTGATTGAAAATGGCAAGATTACCAGCCAAAAGCTCATTACTGCTATGAATGATGTTAACGGATTTACTTTACGCAATCTGGAAATCAACTCACAAGATAACAAAATCAGTATTCTGGATGGACAGAATATCTTATTTGACAATGTCCTTTTTACAGTTCCTGCGGGAGAATTATACACCAGCATTAGAGGTGAGAAATCAAAAAATATTGTCTATCAGAACGAAAAGTCAAAAATAATATGCACACATGAGAAACCGATAAAAGTAAAACAACTTACTCATTAATAAGGTATTTCCCTCTCTAATCAGTTTTCAATAGGTAAAGAGCATTTCATTTTTATTTGAAATGCTCTTTTTATTAATCCTCAAACAAAAACCCCAGCCAATTCTAATAAGAACCAGCCGGGACAACCCTCAAACAAACACAATCTGATTTATCTCTTCAACGTCTCCAGAAATTCCACTTCAACTATTCTCAATTCATTATTTGTTTTCTCTCCGCCTTTTGCTCTAAGAAGATCAAGGTCACCAGCATTAGGCTCAACAACTTCTACTATTTGTCCAAAAGCATCTGATTCTTTTGCCTCTCCTTTTAGTTTGATAGTTATTTTATCCGTTCGTACAGGCTTAACGGACAAATGAATATATCCCAAACTCTTTTCTGTATTTCCATTCCAAATAAGCTCGTCATCTGCATAAATTTCCAAAGGATAAGAACGTTTCCGCCAACCGGTCAACTTAATGCAAATATCATCTATCTCCGCCTTTCTCTCTAATTGATAAGTAATCCATGCCGTGCCTAATTTTCCATCATTTTTCCATTCACTTAACTCGTTGCCATCATAACTATAAATAGCCTGTTCACTATTTACCCCGGCAATAGCAGATTTTACTTTTACATCTACTTTCGAGTCCTGATAAGAAGGAGTCAACGGCGTTTCACCCCGATCAAATCTACTGATAAGTTTTTCACTTGGGAAAAACTTGCTAAGTCCACCTTTTACTTCAACGGAATTAGATGTCAATGATACCTCCTCTGAGGACAGGCCACTAACCTTTGCTTTTACTACTATTTTTCCAGCCTGTTCAGTGGAGCGAATCAAAACTCTTGTTATACCACATTCTACAGGAAGCTCTTTTGCCAATACATAATTGTCCGTAGCTTGCGCAATACCGCCTCGCCATTCAGCAGGCCCTTGTAAGTCAAATCTAACCATATTATTAGCAAGTGGACATCTATCGCCATTTACATCAACAACCTCTACTTGCAGCATAGCCAAGTCAGCCCCATCAGCAAAAAGTCCTCCCGGACCATGCATTAATGTGAGTTTCAGATGATGAGGTTCTCTCACTGTTTTTACAGAATAACGGCTCAACTCTTTATCATTCTCATCATAACTCACAGCCTCAACCACTCCTTTCTCCCATTGAATAGAATCAAACGTAAATAGAAAGCGATACTCCTGTTTACCAAATCCCTTTGATTTACCATTTACAAATAATTCCACTTTATCACCAGAAGAAACGACATACACTGGTTTAGTCACTTCAGATGTATAATTCCAGTGACCGATGATGTATGTATGTTCTTTTTCGGTATCAACCCAACCATCCCACATGACTTTATGAGCAAAAAAGCTGTCTTTAGGTATTCTCAACGGATCCACGACTCCACTTCGACGATAATTTTCCTCACCGCGACCATGCGTCTGTGTATCCGAGAAAATAATTTTAGCGCCACCGGAGCTGACTCTTCTTCCAGTACCCGGACGCTCACGCCAATAATCATACCACCGCCGGATCAGTTCTACCGCAAACATATCCTGATTATGATTATAAGCACTTGCATCCTGTTCTCTATATAAAGGTCCTGCTCCCTCTTTATGAAAAGGATAACTATACTCATCCCAGTATTTACGCAAACCCTCATCACGACAATACTCGGTAGCAAACATCGGATGATACTCACTCTTATTTATATAAAGCATTTCACCACCCCATTCAGCTTCGCGAATATCCAACATCTCACGGGATCCAATCGCTCTTCCTCCATAAGGATCGTACTTATCCCGGATGGCAATCATCTCAAGCATATGTTCGCGACTTATAGACTCATTACCCGATTCATAAAACAATATACTTGGATTATTCTTAAAGTAGATGATAGCATCGCGCATTAATTCTAAACGCTGTCCCCACCAACGACCAACTGCATCTTTTTCTGCATCTCCTGCAGGCATCACTTGAATTACTCCTACTCTGTCACAAGATTCAACATCTTGTTTCCAGGGTGTAACATGCATCCATCTAAAGAAATTTGCATTGTGTTCAAGCATCAAACCATTAGAATAGTCACTCATCCAAGGTGGTACTGATATTCCTACTCCCGGCCATTCATTACTTGTGCGCTGGGCGTATCCTTTCATTTGCAGAACCCGGTCATTCAACCATATCTTTCCTCCACCAAAACGAGTCTTTCTGAAACCTGTCTTAGTCACCACCTCATCAACAACTTTGTTGTCTACTATCAGTTTTGTCTTTACATCATAAAGATAGCCATATCCCCAGCTCCAAAAGTGCAGATTCCCCAATTCTTCGGAAGCTTTGAGCTTTATGGTCTCCTTTGGTTTCACAATTGTCGGAGCACCTTTGAAAGTACTGACTAAATTACCATCATAATCATATACACAGACTTCATAGCTTACATTGCACGATTTATCATATTCGTTGCGTACCTCAGACTCTGCATTAACAACTGCTTTACGACTTTTTGTACGTATATCTGTCGCATAAATATATACTCCTGTCGTTTGCAAATTACTATACAGAGGCAATGTCTGATATAGTTTGTCCGTGATATGCAGCCATACATTTTTAGGAATGCCTCCGTAATTAGCATTAAAGTTATTATCATTCCATTGGTATCGGCTTCCAGTAGCCCGTTCTTTATATTTCCAGTCATTATCTGTACGCACAGCAATTATATTCTCTCCTACAAAATTCAAATACGGTGTCAGATCAAAACCTACAGCCATTACTCCATTCTCATGTAGGCCGATATGTCTGCCATTCAGATAAAAATCGGCTCCTTGGCGTACTCCTTCAAACTCAATAAATACCTTTTTCCCTTTTGCTGTTTTCGGTAGTTTAAAATGTTTACGATACCATGAAACGGTATCTGTCATTTCCTTAATACCGACCTTAAAAGCCTCATCCTCGTTAAATGCACGAGGTAAAGTTATTTTCTTCCAATTTTTATCAGCAAAAGATTGCTTTTCTCCTCCCTGAACATCACCAATATGCAGCAACCATTGAGAGTTAAAATTGTATTTTTCTCTATTGTTAGCCTCCAGTAATGTGGATATCAGTAATAACAGAAATAATAACTTCAAAAACTTAAATCTTTTCATATTTCAGAATATCAATGTTTCACCAAGTTTTATCATCAATCCAGTTTATAAACCTCCGTACCTGCCAGCAGAAAACATCCCACTCCATAATCTTCAAAATCAGGAACACTCTTATAAGTCACAGGCTGACTGTCTTTAGGTTCTTTTCCGCTTCCCTGCACATAGCCGAGAAAACCATCCGGATGTACACTTTCTTTCACCAGCGCATTCCAGGCTTTTATGATAACAGGCAGATATTCCTGCTTATCCAATAGCCCGTTCCGTACTCCCCATGCCATGCCATACACAAATAAGGAAGTGCCGGAAGCCTCTTTCCCACCATAATTGGATTCATCATGCAGGCTCACATTCCAAAAACCATCTTCCCGCTGACAGGCTTTCAGGGCTTTACTCATAGCCAGATAGTCAGCTACATAGTCCTTACGATGAGATTCATTCGCAGGGATTTCATTCAGTACCTTTGTCAAGGCAGTATATACCCATCCGTTGCCTCTACTCCAAAAACAATTCTTGCCATTCGGTTCTTTATAAGGGGGAACAAAATTAGCGTCTCTCCACCACAATCCCTCTTTCTGATTGAACAGGCCACCGCCAATGCTGTTCCGCGAACAGGAATACATTTGCCACATTTTATCATAGTATTTCTGCTCGCCGCTAAGCCTGCCTAATTGAGCGAAAATTGGCATCCCCATTTGTATCGCATCAATCCATGTCCAGTCATTTACCTGCGGCGTGTTGACCAGCATATCCATCGTTGCCTTGATATTCTTTATCTTGGCCGGTTCAGGGCTAATCTTGTACAACTCTATATAAGCCTGTCCGCAACAATGGTCGTCTGCATTACGGGTGGTATTCCCGCCTCTTAATCCCCATTTATGGAAATCAGCCCAATCATGCGCATAATCATAATAATCTGAACGGGGATAGATAGTGTGCAAAGCCATCAGCCCCTCGTAATACACTCCCCTGGTCCAAATATTACTGGGACGGAATTTTCCTACATAACTAGGCCGCATATAATCGGCGTGTTTTTTCATAAAATAATCATTCACTTTGATTAAAACTTTCAATGTTTCTTTCCGATCCGGAAGAGTTTGGGCGGAAAGAAAATTCCACCCGACTAATAATGCCAAAACAAAAAGTAGTTGTCTTCTCATGGATATACGTTTTATTGTTTACAATTTTTCTCTTCTACAAAAGTAGGCGGAAGCCGTCACAGCTAAATAGAAAGGAGTACTAATCCATTGACTATAATTCAAATCAACCGGAAACATAGATACAGAAGTATGAATTAGTAGTATTTTCCATGTTTTTGTATATTTGTACAGCTAATGTCTGTTAGAAATGTCTTCCTTTGTACATCGCATCTTTACAAGGACATATTACACATTAAATAAAAAGAAAAATGAGAAATGCAGTCTTTTATTCAATCCTTATCATACTGTTCCTTTTCGAAGGAATAAATCCGGCACAAGGAAAACAACGCCAAATGGAAGCACTAGACAGAGGATTGGTAGCTGTCAAAACTGATGATGGCGTCTTCATCAGCTGGCGCTTATCGGGTAACGAGAAAGAGGTAGCTTTCAATGTTTACAAGAACGGAAAATTATTCAAATCTGTATCTGCCAAAGATGCAACCAATCTAACGGACAAAGCAGGCAAGCTAACAGATAAATATGTAGTCAAAGCAGTTAATGAAGGAAAAGAAGGGGCGAGTTCCAAAGAGGTGACTCCCTGGGCAGAAGAATTTTTAACCCTTCAACTGAACCGTCCACAAGGGGGAATTACACCACCTAATATCACATACAACCGGGCAAGGAAGCCTGCTGTCAAAGAAGAATTTCCCAATGGACAGGAATACACATACGTTCCGGGAGATTGCGGCGTAGGCGATTTGGACGGTGATGGAGAATATGAAATCGTCGTAAAATGGAACCCTTCCAACCAGGCCGATAACTCTTTTTCTGGTATCACAGGTCCTGCTTATTTGGATGCTTATAAATTAAACGGTAAGCAGTTATGGAGAATCGACCTCGGTAAGAATATCCGGGCAGGGTCCCATTACACACAATTCATGGTATATGATTTCGATGGTGACGGTAAAGCGGAACTCGTCTGCAAAACAGCACCGGGGACCGTAGACGGAAAAGGGAAAAAACTCTTTTTTGGTTCAGACGATCCCGACAAGGACTGGAGAGATTTAAGTATGAATTATAAAACTTGCGGTTATATCCTTGAAGGGCCGGAATATCTCACCATTTTTAGTGGTACGACAGGAGAAGAACTTCATACCATTCCTTACGAAGTGAAACGTGGTGAAGTAAGTTCCTGGGGAGATAATTACGGAAATCGTGTAGACCGCTTTCTTGCTTGTGTTGCTTATTTGGATGGAGTATGTCCAAGTGTTGTAATGTGTCGTGGCTATTATGCAAAAACAACTCTGGTTGCCTATGATTTTATCAATGGAAAACTGGTGAAACGGTGGGAACATATCTCTGACGTAGAAGGAAAAGGAGCATATGGACAGGGAAATCATAACTTGTCGGTGGTAGATGTGGATGGGGACGGCTGCGATGAAATCATCTACGGCTCTTGTGCTATCAATAACGACGGAACATTACTTTATCGCACCGGGCTCGGACATGGAGATGCCATGCATGTAGCCAATTTAGATCCCGATCGTCCCGGTTATCAGGTATGGGAAGTGCATGAAGAAGAAGAGGCATGGCAGACATACGGCTATGAAATGCATGATGCACAAACGGGAGAAATACTTTGGGGTGGTCCCACCAAAGGCGACAATGGTCGCGGATTAGCCGCAGATATTGATCCGAATCATCGAGGATTCGAAATGTGGAGCTCTGGTGCACCAGGAGTCTATAATTGTAAAGGAGAAAAGATTTCTGATAACAAGCCAGGCATCAGTTTCCGTATTTACTGGGATGGCGACTTACAAGATGAAATATTGAACGGAACCAATCTTTCTAAATGGAATGGGAATAAAGCAGTAACTATCAACAACTTTCCGGGCGCAATGCATTGCAATGGTACTAAAAGAACTCCTAATGTCAGTGCTGACCTCTTTGGAGATTGGCGGGAGGAAATAGTATTCTATGATGCCAATGATCCAAGTAAGCTGCGCATATATACTACGACTATTCCTACAGAACATCGTTTGTACACACTAATGCATGATCCCGTTTATCGTTTGGGAGTTGCCTGGCAAAATGTAGGATATAATCAACCGCCTCATTTAGGATTCTATATTGGAGATGGCCTGAAGAATATACCTTGGCCAAAGATGTACACACCCAGATAAACGTTTTTAATCATTCATATATGATTTCATAAACAAAGAAGGCTGCAATCTGTGATAGAATAATTGCCGCCTTCTCTATTTTATAACGTGACCTATGGTCTAACCTTTCATGAAAATCTCACGCAAAGATGTCACTCCGCAGAATATAACCGATGACATCTCCCTTATGTACGTTGGCACCTTGCTGTGCACATATTTCCACCACACGTCCGGTGAATCCGGTCAGAATCTTTTCATACTCTCCCCATGGAGTAGAAAGGTAACAAAAGACTTCGTCATGCTGATATTTACGTCCGATGAATGGCGCAATGGACGGTCCTTCTACAGAAACTTCCCAAAGCACTTGTCCGTTGTCGGGAGCAATGACCGGATCTGCCTTGGCACGTTTCAGTTTCTTTATATCTTCCTCGGAATAACCACTCTTTGCCATGGATGCATCCTTAGCATGTTGTAATTCATCCTCGAAACGTTTCTTGGCAGCACCCGACTTATAGTCACGATACTGACGATCGTGCATGGCCAGTTCAAAAAGTTCTTCGTCATCCTCTCCATACTCCCAGCCATTCTCATCCATTTCCTTGCGGTAGTCATCCAGAGCATCCGGATAGTTCGACTGCGGATCGGTATCAACAAATTCATATCCTTTAGACTTCGCCAGTTCTATAATCTCCGGAGCAAGCGTACCCGGCAGACGTCCACTCTTGCCCAGAATCATATCCCAGGTATGGTTATCTATCATTGTCCAGCGTTCTTCTCCTTTTACCAACTGCATTAAATTCATCAACGCAACATTCTTCACGTACTGACTGAAAGGAGTTACCAAAGGAGGATAACCCAATTTAGGCCATACATATTCTACTTCGTCGAAAAGCATCACAAGCAGATCGTCAAGACTAAGTTCAGGTTCATTCTTACTTCTCAATATCATATTGATACCGGAATGTACCCCTTTCAAGTCTGCCATCATAGAACCCATCATGCCACCCGGCAAACCACATTTCAATAGAAGTGAAGACATATATTTGTTGGTAGGATCCATGAAGTAACCCAAAAAGTCATCTATGAATTCCTGCGTCATCGCACGAGCCTTCATATATGCTTTCATATTGATATCGGGAACCTGGAAACCCAAATCTTTCAACATTGCCTGTACCGAAATTACGTCCGGATGCACTTTGCCCCAAGACATGGGCTCCATAGCCACATCAATAATATCCGCACCATTTTCGCAAACCTCAAGAATAGATGCCATAGATAGTCCCGGTCCGCTATGACCATGATATTGTATCAATACATCCGGATGTTTTTCCTTGATAGTCCTGACCAGTTGCCCCAACATACCGGGGCGACCGATACCTGCCATGTCTTTCAAACATATTTCAGGTGCACCGGCCTCAATCAGCTGATCGGCAATTCGAGCATAATACTCAACGGTATGCACCGGAGAATATGTGATGCAAAGAGTCGCCTGCGGAATCATACCCGCTTCCAAAGCATATTTAATGGAGGGAATTATGTTTCTCGTCTCATTCAGTCCACAGAAGATACGGGTGATATCCACCCCTTGTGCATGCTTGACTTTATACATCAATTTACGCACATCCGCCGGAACCGGATACATACGCAATGCATTCAAACCACGATCGAGCATATGTGTTTGAATGCCCGCTTCTCTAAAAGGTGCGGTAAAAGCACGGACAGCCTTATTAGGATTTTCGCCGTACAATAGATTCACTTGCTCAAAAGCACCTCCATTCGTTTCAACTCTTGTAAAACAGCCCATCTCAATTATCAATGGAGCTATACGTACAAGCTGGTCAACCCGAGGTTGATACTTACCGGAAGATTGCCACATATCCCGATAAACAAGACTGAATTTGATTTCCTTTTTCATCATAGCCAATAATAAGTGATTTTTTCTTTGGTTAACTTCACATATACAAATATAAAGGTTTGTTTTGACATATAGTCAAAAACACTCTTTTAAAAATGGGTAAAAACAGATGTTTTATATCATAATGAAAGCAGACCGTTTCTATATACATCTAATCACCATAAATAACAAATCAAATTGTTTAATGTTCACAAACGAAGACGGATTGTTAGACCTTATTATCTGTCAAATTAAATTAGGTCATACAGCATCGCAATTATTAATTATCCAGAAAGTCCCATAAACAAGATTCATATTCTCTATATTCCGATAGAATAATTGTTATCCGATACTTAAAATATAGCAATATCTTTCCTTTAAAAGGAACGCCCCGTTGGTTTAAAACCAAGGCATCGTTCCTTTTAAACCAACGGAGCGTTCCTTTTAAACCAAGAAAATACTTATATTCAGACCTTATTTTCTAATTTTCCTAGAAGCTGCAATAGTATTCAGGAAGACTTACTTTCCTCCCTATTACTTATCCTAAAAGCATTCTATTTTAGCCATTAAAAGTGTGCCGTGTGCGATAACAGTGAAAATCAGTGAAAGAATTTAAAAGAGAAACAAATACAACAGAATTATTTGGAAAGAATCAGTTGAACGCTTACATTTGTCATGTGATTTTTTTCATAGTATTAGATTTAAGGTTAACAAAGG